>CEVQ01011738.1_pt1 | contig 13383 bp, 11 predicted proteins | sample 356551 | NCBI WGS metagenome assembly CEVQ01 (sample SAMEA2623756, study PRJEB7988) | marine metagenome | biome: marine biome (ENVO:00000447); feature: mesopelagic zone (ENVO:00000213); material: "saline water (ENVO:00002010), including plankton (ENVO:xxxxxxxx)" | depth 250 m | reverse complement strand
TTGCTAAAATATTGTGAACTAAGTGGACATTATCAAATTCGGTAAACTTTGAAAAAGACTGCCTTGCCTCAGGTTTTTGATTCTTTTCTATGACTGATTCTTTGAATCTTTGAACAATAGGTATATCATCAGATGTGACAATTGCAATACAATCAGGATGATTTTTCAAAGCAGAAAAATCAATATTTTTTATTCGAGCATGAGCATAAGGGCTTCGAAGTACTTTAGCATAAAGCATATCTGGTAAATTTAGATCAGCACCATAAACCGCTCGTCCTGTAACTTTTTCAACTCCATCATGCCTTACAGGACGTTTCCCAATTGTTGAAAAACTACTATTACTCGCCATCTTTCCCTCTATTTCTATAAAAAATAAACATAATATTTACGATAATAAAATCGCCTCGATTAAAATAAAAACTACTACAGGTACTATTAATATCCATACTACAATACGAGGATTCATCAAGTTTTTAGTAAATCCTTAATACAAAATAAAATATATGACCTTCATATAAATATATTAAATTGTAAAATGAATAGTCAATGAAATTTAAGAGGAATCTCGTTGGATTTCTAACTGATGAATCATTTCTTCTACCTTAGAAAGGTCTTTGTATTCTTCATTAACTAAATGGTTTGATCTTTTTAAATACAAATTAGCTAATTCATTTGCCTCAAGGTCTGATGACTTAATTACATCAATTAATCTTTCAATATTATGAACTTCGGGTAAATGATTAGCTAAAGAAATGATATCATCTTCTGTTTCTTTAATTAACGAAATATCATCGATATCTAAAGCAAACTTAAGTTTAACAACCAAATTAGTTAATTCTTTTATTTTGTCAGATTCATTAAGTAAACCATATAGTACTCCCTGCATATCTTCAGATGCTTCTAGATCAAGAGAAGTCGTATTTTCACTCTTGTTATTTTCAATTGATTGAGCATAAAATTCTGCATATTTTTGAACTGATTCATTTACAATAGACATTGCACGAGACGGATCTTTAATATCTAAGATACCACCATAAATTAAATCATCATTTCTTGTCTTAGCAAGCATCTCAACATAACTATATCCATCTACCAATTCGGGAACAGGAGGAAAAGCAAAAGCAGAAAAATCTTTATTGCCTATATCATCTACTTGATTCATCAAAAATGGTGGGACATATTTACTTACTTCAAAACTAATGGGTAAAATTACAATATAAGTACATAAAATCTGTTCATCTGGATTTTTAAAATACAATAAACAATGCCCCAAAGGCGTTTTGCTATTTCCTAAATCAAAACTTAATTCCATTTTTTAAATTAACCTTAAAGTACACAAAATAAATTCCAAACCAGATTAATAGAGTATACTTGACTATTACTAATATATGAAAGCTTAAATTAATAATTAAACTGATATAATTCTATATATTACAATCTTTTTTATTAAAAAATATAACTCCTGAAAATGCTATCTATTCTTACTCAACTCTATAACTTCATTATTCGTCCTATCCTTTTTTCTTTACCTCCAGAAACTGCTCAAAAAATTGGTACTTTCCCATTACGTTTTAAAATTCCCGTAAAAAAAATGTTCGCACCTATCAACAACAATATACTACTTACAACAGAGTACTGTGGTATAAAAATAAACAATCCTGTAGGCACTGCAGCTGGATTAGATAAAGACTGTATGTTCATTCCAGGAATTTTATCTCTAGGATTTGGATACTTAACTGTTGGAACCATCACGGCCTCTCCTCTTAAAGGTAATTCTGCTCCTCGTATAATGCGTGATACTCAACAAAAAGCAATTGTTAATGCTCTTGGATTTCCGAACAATGGAGTTGAAGCAGCAATTAAAAAACTAGATTCTATACAACAAAAACTTAACAAAGATAATATACAGACCCCCATAATTGCAAGTATCTCCGGAATAAATATAGACGATATAGTTTATTGTCATAAAAAAATCGAACCCCTAGTTAATGGTATCGAAATTAATATAAGTTCTCCTAATACTGAGGGTTTAAAGATTTTTCATGAAAAATCTACATTATCTAAACTTTTAACAAGAATAAATGATATACGTACTAAACCATTAGTTATAAAAATGCCTCACCTAATAAATTCAACTAAAAACAATACATTGAAAATTCCTGAGCTATTAGAAATGGTATCTATAATTACAGAAAACAACATTGATGGAATAACTATAGCTAACTCAATGCCTATTATAGATAGTCGCTTATCAACAGGAAATGGAGGTATCAGTGGAAAACCTCTATTTAATAATATGATCAAAATAATTCAAGAAATAGATAAGGAATTTAAAGGGAAAATAAAAATCCATGCATGCGGTGGCATTTTTTCAGGAGAAGATGCATGGTCTGCTATTGAAGCAGGTGCTGAAACAATTCAAATATATAGTTCATTTATTTATCGTGGACCAACTATAGCATCACTGATAAACTCAGAATTATTAAAACTCAAAAAAAATTCTAGTTAACGCTTACACCTACTTCTGTAGCAAGACTTTTCAAATCTTCCCATTCAGCAGAAGACAATGGGATTCCCTTCTTTTCTCTATCTAATCTAATCTTTCTTTCAATATCTCCTGGAGTGTAAACTTGATCAAATTCTTTAGCTGGTTTAACTTTGTTAACTCTATTTTGCATTTCTTTTCCACGTTCTAGAAAATCTGACATAGCAGAAAAACAGTCTGCTTTCATAACTACAAAAGATATTCCCTGATAACCACTATAAAGTCCTCCTTTATTACCTTCAGCGTAAGAATCTGAACCAGCAAATATTCTTCCTAAATATTCAATCGCTAACATAATTCCAAATCCTTTATGTTGACCAAATGGTAAATGTGCACCACCATTAATAAAGTCATTCGGGTCTATAGTAGGATTACCGTCTGCATCTACTATTGCACCACTAGCTACTTGCTTACCTTGTAAAGCAGCTAACTTTACTTTAGAGCCAGATAAAGTTGTCGTAGCAAAATCAACTACTATTGGAGTATTATCACCTACTGGAATACCAATAGCTAAAGGATTTGTATGAAGTATTTTTTCTGCTCCCCCATAAGGAACGGTACTCTGTTGTTTCTCAGAATAACCACCTGCAAAAACAAAAGATATCATTCCCTCTCTAGCTGCCATTTCAACATATTCACCTAATCGACCAATATGTCCAGTTTGTACAATTGCAGCAACAGCAATATTTTGATCTCGTGCTTTTTTGATTGCTAAATCCATAGCAAGCTTAGCTGAAACAAACCCAAACCCCCAATTCCCAGAAATTAAAGCTGAAGTAGGTGTATCTAAAAGTATCTCCGGCTTAGCATTCGGAATTATTTCCCCGTCCCTGATTTCTTCCACATACATTCTCATATGCCAAATTCCATGTGTATCAATCCCTACCAAATTTGATAATACTAATGCCTCTGCAACACGGTGGGCATTATCAAAATTAGAACCAACTTTCATTAAAATTTGTTCAACTAAATTTTTTAATAATTCAGGATCTTTTCTAATCATCTTTTTTACCTCATAAATTGGATACATTCTAAATTAATATGATATATTATGGCATTAAATGGACAAAAATAATATAAATCCAATACTATTACTGCCTGAAGAAGTATCCTCAAAAATTGCTGCTGGTGAAGTGATCGAACGACCATCTTCAATAGTTAAAGAACTATTAGAAAATTCTATTGATGCAAGTTCAACTTCTATCTCACTCGAAATTATAGCTGGAGGAATCACATCTATTTATATTAGCGACAATGGAAATGGTATACCTAAGGACCAAATAAGTTTAGCTTTCCAAAGATTTGCTACCAGTAAAGTTCGCAATTTAAATGATTTAAATTCTATTACAACACTTGGATTTCGTGGTGAAGCTTTGCCAAGTATTGCAGCTATTGCCAATATAAGTATGTCCTCTCAAACTCAAAATGAAGAATTTGGTCATCAAGTAATATCAATCCCTATGGAGCCATTACAAATTACTCCCTATGGAACTTCTCCCGGAACTTCAATTAAAGTTTCACAGATTTTTGAAAATTTTCCAGCTAGAAAAAAATTCTTGAGATCTCCTCGATCTGAAGCAGCTAAAATCCATAGTATATGTACTCAATATGCAATAGCATTCCCAAATATTAGATTAAAATTAATTGCAGATAATAAAACAATATTATCAACTTCTGGATCAGGCAATTTACTTGAGACAATGTATGAAGTATATGGGAAAGAGTTACAAGGCAAAACAATATCTATTAATTCAGGATCTATATATTCAAATGAAGAAATTAAGATTGAAGGTATTTTGGGCCTACCTCCCTTACACAAAGGATCAAGCAAATTAATCCAGACTTTTGTTAACAATAGATCAGTAGAAAATCGTATGTTAACTTATGCTATACGAGAAACATATACAGATTTTTTACCCCACAAAAGATTTCCTGTTGCCATAATTAATATATCTATATCTCCAGACCAGGTAGATGTTAATGTACATCCTACAAAATCAGTTGTTAAGTTTCTTGATGAAGGGAAAATTTTTTCAACAATCCAAAAAACTATTAGAACGACCCTAACTGAACAAATGCCAATACCAGATTTAAGTGGAAAATCATTAAATATAGATTCACCTAAAAAACAAAACCTATCTGATATTAATCAAATAGACAATCAAAATAGACTCCCTCTTGAACATATAGTTCAAAATAGCCAACTAACTATCGACTTTCAGGATAAGAAACCTCAAAAAGAAATATTTGATTTATTACATCCTATTGGACAAATTAAAAAAACTTATATCATCGCAGAAGGACCTGATGCAATGTATATAATTGACCAGCACGCAGCACATGAAAGAATATTGTTCGAAGATATAATCAATAAAATAAATCAAACAAACATATCAAAACAACCTCTAATTGAACCATTAATTGTTTCTCCGTCTTCTACCTATATAGACATAATAGAAAAAAACATGGAGACTATCCAAAAAATCGGATTTGAAATTTCTCATTTTGGATCATCAAGTTACTTACTACAAGCTATTCCCTCTACAATGTCTAAAAGCAACCCCAAATCAGCATTTTTAAAAATAATTGAATCTATAGAAAAATCTAGAGAAAATTCACCTATTACACATCAATTTGCAAGCTCACTAGCATGCCATAGTGCTATTAAAGCTGGTGATAAAATCCAAATGACTCAAATAACAAAATTAATCCGTGACCTGTCTATATGTAATAATTTTAATTCTTGCCCACATGGAAGGCCAACAATTTTTCAATTAACTACCCTCCAACTTGAAAAGGAATTTGCTCGGAGATAGTATAGTAAAATCCGGATTCATACTATTAAAAAATGTCCTTTATATCCTTTGCAACAAACTTATTCTCAGATATAATCAAAACTACACAATAAAGAATATTTAAAAGGAAATCTTTTGGCTATATTACCTATTTACAAATATCCACATACAATATTGCGTCAGCGAGCAAAAAAAATCCGTACTATAGATAAATCTATTCAAAAATTAGTTGATGATATGATGGATACGTTACAAAACTCTGGAGGAGTTGGTTTAGCAGCAAACCAAATCGGAATACTAAAACGCTTAATTGTAATTCAATTGCCAGAAGACGAAGAACCTACAGCTTATATTAATCCAGAAATAATTCACCGAGAAGGAAAACGAGAAGTTCAAGAAGGGTGTTTAAGTATCCCTGGATATTATGGCACGATAACTAGATCCATGTGGATTAAAGCCAAAGGTATGGATCGTAAATCACGCATAATGAAAATTACAGCTGAAGGACTACTATCTCAAATTATTGAACATGAAATTGATCACATTAATGGAATTCTTTATATTGATCATTTGAATTCTCACGAAGATCTTATAAAAGAGTCTTCAGAAATCCCAGCCTCAACTGCATAAATATAAAATGAAGCTAAAAAATGGTAAATAATTTTAGTAAAAGCAATCTTGAAAATATTAAAACTATAATAAATAGTGATATCGTCAAAAACATTCAAGATATACTAGTTCAGCAAAAAACTACATCTTATCTGGTAGGTGGTTCAATACGTGATGCACTCATAGGTAACCCGCTACAAGATATAGATATTTCAATATCTTGTAACCCACTTGATACAGGACTTAAAATTGCAAATTCGCTTAACGGAAAATTAATTAGCCTACATAGCCCATCTAAATTATTCAGGATTATCGTTAACCATCCTAATTCTTCCTTAAATATTGATTTAACTCAGACTAAGGGAGATATCAAATCTGATTTGCAAAAACGCGATTTTACAATTAATTCTCTTGCAATACCTCTTTCAGTTCAAAACAAAAAAGCTGACCCTATAATTATTGACCCTTTCAATGGCATAGAAGATATAAGAAAGGAAACTATAAGACTTGTAGAACAAAATGCTATCAATGATGATCCTTTACGTATGCTTCGTGCACAAAGATTAGCTACAAGTTTAAAGTTTTCTATAGATAATAAAACCAAAATAGATATTAGGGAAAAATCCTCTAAATTAACTAGTGTATCTCCAGAAAGAATACGTGATGAATTCTTAACAATACTTTCCTGCAAAAACGTTGGGAACTCTCTATATGAACTTGATAATTTAAATCTGCTTACTATCCTGATCCCTGAATTAATAGACTGTAAAAAAATTATCCAACCTAAATATCATCATTGGGATGTATTTAATCATAGTATCCAAACTACAGAGTACATAGACTATATTATTCAAGAAACTCCTATTGAAAATTATGATTTGTCATTCAATTTTTTAAAATACACGAACTCTGTAAAAAATTATTTTGAAACTCCTTACAGCGATAATCAAAATAAACTTACATTACTAAAATTGGCAGCATTATTACATGATATTGGGAAACCAACAACAGAATTTAAAGATGATTCAGGTGAAATTAGTTTTATTGGCCATGATAAAAAAGGAAGTGAAATAACTGAAAAAATATTGGATAGACTAAGATTAAGTAAACATGGAATCGAATATATTAATAAATTAGTCTTTTACCACTTAAGACCTAATCAAATATCTAATAACCAAAATCTACCTTCAAAAAAAGCATTATACCGATATTTTAGAGACTTAGGTAACATAAGTTGTGATATTCTATATCTTAGTCTAGCAGATTATTTATCAGCTCGAGGTCCAAATATATCTATAGATGAATGGAATTGGCAAAGAAAATTAATGAAATATATATACAATAATCACAATACAAATATAGATAATAAACCGTATAATTATATGAATGGTAATGAAATTATGAAAAAATTCAATCTCCAATCAGGGCCAATAGTAGGCAAGCTCATTGAATATGCTAACGAAGCCTACCATACAGGAGAAATTAAAGATAAAAAACAAGCTTTTTCCTTGTTGAGTAAACAATTGAAAAAAGGAGATTACATTGCGTAGGTTTTACAAACGAATTGCAATTATATCTGCCCTTCTTGTTATAGCTATATCTAGTCTCACACTTACTGAATTTAAAATTGGACAGTTTGAACGTGGTGGCAATGGTCTACTAGGATTGGAATTAGGATTAGATCTACAGGGAGGTAGTCACTTAGTATATCAAGCTGTTGACTCTGAAACTGGAGATCCAATTATTCCTCGACAAGAACAAATGGACTCGCTAAAACAATCTATTGAACGCAGAGTGAATGCCTCTGGTTTAGGTGAACCTATCATTCAATTACTCGGTGATAATAGATTACTAATCCAACTCCCAGGAGTACGTGATACAAAAAGAGCTAAAAGTTTAATTGGAGAAACAGCTCAATTAAATTACAAAGAAAGAACGTTAAATGTTGCCCGAAAAATACCTGGGATTGAACCAGGATCTCTACTTAATGTATCAGCTATAGATCTCAATGAAACTATAACTGATGTAACAACTAATCAATTAACCCTATCAAATACTAGTTCTTCATCGATGCCAGGAGATCTACAACCTCTTCCTGGTCTGTTACTTGAATTTTCTGATGAAGGAGCAAATGCTTTCTCTAATCTATTAACAAGATTAGAAACCTCAATATTACCTATTGAAGGTACAAATGATCGTTATCCTAGTTATCTTACTATACAATCAGATAATTCTACTGAAATGCCATTACAAATATCTTATCGCCCATTATTAATGAATCCAACAACATTGGAATGGATGACATCCAATACAGCACCCTTAATTAATAAAGCAGACTCAAAGAATAGTTTCATCATTAATCTTTCAGTCCAATATGCATCTAAAGATACCGATTCAATAATGGAATCATTCACAAGTGAATTCGGAGGATCTCCCGATACTATACAACTTGGCGAAATAATAGGACGCGTTGATCAAGCAATTCCTGGAGGACTAACTGGTGAAGATATGGACCGTGCATTCCCCGGACAACATCAAACTACTAATTTACCTATAATTAATATTGTATTTAATGATGAAGGTGCTAGAAAGTTTGGTGAGATCACTACAAAGTTAGCAAATACTCCTGATCTCTTAGTAATTGAACTTGACGGACAAGAACTAATTGCTTCTAGAGTAATTAACCCAATTACAAATGGAGCAGCCTACATTGAAGGTGGTGATTTTACTTATGAAAGAGTTCAAGACTTAGCTCTTTTACTTGAATCTGGTCGTCTCCCATTACCTATTAATTTAATTCAAGAACGAACTGTTGATGCTATTCTAGGTTCAGATTCATTAAAAAGAAGTTTAGTAGCTGGATTGATCGGACTAGGATTAATTCTGCTTTTCATGATTCTTTATTACCGTATGAGTGGAGTAATAGCAGCAATAGCATTAATAATCTATGCAACATTATTATTAGGAATTTTCAAACTCCTCCCAGTGACACTTACTCTTTCTGGTATAGCGGCGGCTATACTTTCTATAGGTATGGCTGTAGATGCTAATATATTAATTTTTGAAAGAATGAAAGAAGAATTACGTTATGGCAGAACAGTACCTACTGCTATTAATATCGGATTTAACAGAGCATGGTCTGCTATTCGAGATAGTAATATCTCGACATTAATTACATGTGGAGTTTTATTTTGGTTCGCTGACACATTAGGTGCATCTATCGTAAAAGGATTTGCAATAACGTTGGCTATAGGAGTACTTATAAGTATGTTCTCTGCAATAACTGTAACTAAAACAATCTTACAGCTTTTAGGAATGGGAATATTGGGTAAAAAACCAATGATTTTTACTCCATTTTCTCCAAAATCGATAAATCAAAAAAACAACAAAGAATAACAGGAGAATATAGTGGATTTCGTAAATAAACGAATTTGGTTTTTCTCTCTTTCGCTCATACTTATTAGTATTGGAGTAATATTTTTAATTATTTCTCCTGGTTTAAAACCGGGTATAGATTTTACCGGAGGTTCAACGCTTTCAATTAAATTCAACAATGATACAACTCAAGAAGATCTTCGTTCTGAACTATCGCAAATAGGCCATCCTAATTCTGTCATACAAATGATGGAAAAAAACACTTATTTTATACGCACTAAACAACTAAACGATAAAACTGACATTGTATCAGACGCAAATAACCTACTTAACCCTGAGAAAGTTAATGTTCTCAGTTTTGATACTGTTTCAGCTGTAATTGCATTAGAAACAATTCGTAATGCATTCATAGCTATCATTGCAGCATCAATAGGTATATTTTTATATATTTGGTGGGCTTTTAGAAATGTTCCAAGTCCATTCCGTTATGGTGTTGGTGCAATAATAGCGTTATTACACGATACGATTATAGTAATTGGTCTTTTTGCTTTGCTAGGTAAGCTTTTTGGAGTAGAAGTAAACACAATGTTCTTAATAGCATTACTTACTGTTATTGGATACAGTGTCAACGATACAATCGTTATTTTCGACCGACTTCGAGAAAATATTGCAACTTACCCAAATTACACACTTTCTGAAATTGCTAATTTAAGCGTAGCAGAAAGTTTTGGTAGATCATTAAATACTAGCTTTACCTTGATTTTTGCAATACTCGCTCTTCTATTATTTGGTGGACCAACAATAAAAAATTTCTTATGGGTACTGCTGGCAGGTGTGATTGTAGGAACATATAGTTCAATGGCAATAGCAACTAATTTTTTAGTTAGCTGGGAAACCAAAAAGTTTAGATAAAACTACTCAAAGTATATAACTAACGTACCCACCAAAGCCAAAATAATTTAAGTATGGATAGCGCTAAAGCAATTGTTAGTAGTGCAATCAATATAGTCCATCCTAACATTGCAGCAAGTACGATTAGAAAACCTATACTGACAAGAGCTCCTAAAATATATACTATCTTTTCTATCAGCTCTGAAAATGATCGGATCTTACAAAAATCTACAATAAAATTAAATATCTTTTTAATTTTATTGTTACGAGGAAAATCTTTCCCTTCAATATCTCTTATTTTTTTGTGCATTTGTGCTTCCTATATGGATATATGTGCTTATTATATCTGTTATATAAGCAATGAATTCTTCAAGTACGCACAAACTTAAATTCCGAGATCAACGGAAATAGAAAAGCCAAGCCAATTGAAGAGCCCATAATGCTAATGCAACTACAAGTAAACCGACTAAAACACCCCAACCTATCATTGCACCAATCATTACTACCAAACCCAATCCAATAAGAGCTCCTAAAATATATACTATCTTATCTATTGCTTCTGAAAATGATGTGATCTTAAAAAATCCTATAATTGCATTTAACTGTTGTTTAGCTTTGTCTGCACCACTTGAAGATTTTTCTTGTTCATCAGTTGGTGTATTATTCTGTGCGGCCATATTTCACTCCATTAATTTGTACAAATTATTAAAAGATGTTACACCGAGTATAACATCCTAATCAAAATATCACAGGGGAAATCGTAATGAAAAATTATAGAAATTAATAGATTCCTCTTATTTTAAAAATTTATAATATACTACACTCAATGTTATATTCTAATAAACAAATTAAACTTGAGGAATATTGTGACAAAATTATCAACAGCTCAAAATGTAGCTCTATCACTTTATGACAATAAAATAAAATATATCTTTGGTATGCCTGGTGGAGGAAGTTCGATAGATTTAATTGAAGAATGTACAAAAAAAGGTTTGGAATTTGTACTTACTCAACATGAAACTACTGCAGCACTAATGGCCATTGTTTATGGACAACTAACTAATACCACAGGAGTATCATTGTCAATTATGGGACCTGGAGCAATCAATCTTTGTGCTGGTGCAGGATATGCTTATTGGGAAAGACATTCCTTAATATGTATAACTGAAACATACAATTCGTCACTTTACGATAAAATGTCTCTTCAAAAAATTAATCATAGTGAACTATTCAACACAATGGCAAAAACATCTATTATTTTAGGTAATTCCGATGCTCAAGAATTAGTTAATAAAGCTATCACACTATCGTCTGAAGAAAGACCTGGACCTATACATTTTGACATGCCTCATTCAGATGCTAATGATTCAGTAATCTCATACTGGAAATCTGATGAACATTATATAAAAACTGAACAAGTATCTAGTACCCAATTAAATTTAATTGTTAATGCAATCGAATCTGCAAAATCTCCATTGCTAATTGGTGGACCACTAGTTTATCGAAATAATTCTATAAGTTCCTTTGTTAATCTAGCAGAACATCTTCAATGTGCAACTATGGTTACGAGTAAAGCAAGAGGAATCATTCCTGAAGACCATCCTCTTTTTATGGGTATTGTATCTGGTGTCTATGACAAATCCACTTTCGAAGGACAGGCAATTGCAAAATCTGATTTAATCGTATCTATTGGTCTAGACCGAATGGAACTATTAAGTCCATGGGAACATACCCAACCCCATATAATTATAGATAAAATACAAAACCCTCATGAACCAATCGGTACTCCTAAATATGAAATTTATGGAGATATAAATGAAATTCTTTCCAAACTAAAATCTACATTAACAAAACGTAATACCTGGGACACGCAATATATTAAAGAATTTTGGGAAACTAGTCTTTCAAAACTAGAATTAAATAACCCTACAATTACTGCTACATCTGTTATTCATACTATTAGGAAACTAGCACCCAAGGACGCTATCCTTACAACTGAAGCTGGAATTTACGGACGAGTTGCCTTGTATGCCTGGAAGGTTTTTTCCCCAAATACATATTTCGATTCTAGTGGTGCAAATACGATGGGATTTTCTATACCTGCTGCCTTAGCATCTTGTATAGCAAGACCTAAACAAAGAACAATTGCCCTAATTGGAGATGCAGGATTTCTTATGAGAGCTACTGAACTTGAAATAGCAACAAGGCTAAAACTTCATCCAATCATTGTAATATTCACAGATAGAACTTTAGGTATGATTCGAGTTAAACAATCTTCAAAAAACTATCGTAGAAATGGAGTTGATCTTTCAGTTACTAATTTTGTTAAAATCGCTGAAAGTTTTGGAGGACAAGGATTTGTAGCAAATTCAATACAAGAATTTAAACAACATTTTACTACTGCACTAAACAATAATCAGCTAACAATCATTGATGTACAAGTTGATCCAAATACATATTCAGATCATATCAAGTTTATTAGAGGATATTAGTAAAAACTGTAACTACTAGAAATTTATGGAGCGGGAGACGGGATTCGAACCCGCGACATCCTATTTGGAAAACAGGGACTCTACCACTGAGTTACTCCCGCAAAATGTCAAAATAAGCTACAAATTACGCCGTTGATATATATCTAAATTATACCATATCTACGTACATCTCTGAACTAAATTAAGATAACCTAAACCCACAAAAAATCAGATAATTTCAAGTTGTTCATACCCATCCAAATTGTTTTTTTGCAACATCAACAATATGTTGGCTAATAGACAACGATGAAGTAGCAGCTGGAGAAGGTGCATTTAAAACATGTACAGCACTAGGAGATTGTATAATCTTGAAATCTTGTATTATACCTCCTTTTTTATCTACTGCTTGAGCCCTAACTCCTGAACCTCCACTAATTAAATCTGCTTCATCTATACCTGGTACTAATTTTTGTAAAGATTTAACAAACAATTTTTTGCTAATTGATCGCATTTGCTCATCAAGACCCATTTTCCAGTACTTAAAACTCATGTACCAAAAACCACTGAATCGTAATAACCCAAGTATTTCTTTAATATCAAAATCTGTTTTCTTATAACCTTCTCTAGAAAATGCTAGTACCGCATTAGGACCAGCTTCAATACTACCATCAATACGTTTAGTAAAATGTACTCCAAG
>CEVQ01102373.1_pt1 | contig 13393 bp, 12 predicted proteins | sample 356551 | NCBI WGS metagenome assembly CEVQ01 (sample SAMEA2623756, study PRJEB7988) | marine metagenome | biome: marine biome (ENVO:00000447); feature: mesopelagic zone (ENVO:00000213); material: "saline water (ENVO:00002010), including plankton (ENVO:xxxxxxxx)" | depth 250 m | reverse complement strand
GAACCGTGATGATTAGCAATGGTTGGACTGATCCTGGGAATGTCATAGAGCTCGCATCAACTCCGTTCGCAGCCTACCTAATCGTCTCGGTAGTACTGATGCTAATTGTCAATTTGCAATTGGGAGAAATAGGTGTAAATCTCGCATCTGGATTCCTTGGAATAACAGAAATTTCAGCATCTATTCGTGATTCTGGGGTGCTGCAATTGTGGTCCATGGGATTGTGGCTACCAATGGTCACAATCATCGTCATGGCCCATGCGGGTGGATTTACCGCTATCACTCTGTTAGCGGTGGTTTGGGCTGTATCGTTATCCCACCTTGGAGCCGAATTTGTTGGAAGAAGACTGGGTGGACCGGTTGCGCTTATGGGAATAATTGCAGTAAGCGTGGCAACGCTCGGTTGGAAGCATGGATTAGACGAAATGTGGATAATTCTGATGCTTATCGCCACCGCTTCAATACTCTATCGTGGCAACCCTGAGGACGAGCCGGTTTTCACCAACGGTATGGCTCTGATGTCCCTACCACTAATCATCGCCTTTTACTCCAAGGATCCAGGCCGTATTCTCGAATCGACGGACTCAATCCCAGAGTTAGATCTGTCAATGACTTCAGTCGCCTGCACTGGTCTAGTGATGGCTTTCTATCTCCCGCGCGCGGAGAAGATGGAAAAATTGCTCAAACCAGCGGCGGCAGCTCTCTGGCTGCTTGTGATTACAATCGGGCTTTCGATACAATTGGAAAATGAAACCTCGGCTATGGCGGGTATCGGTTTGTTCATACTCAGCACCCTATGGCTTGTCGCACGAGGAGAAATTAGAGCCGAATTGAGAACTATGACCAAAAGAGACCAACTCTTGGCCATGGCTGGTCAGGATAAGGTCGGAAAACTAAGCCTAGGTACTGGGGAATTGGCAACTTTCGACCCAAAAAGAATCGAATTAGAACAAAAACGCAAGAAGAAAAGGCATCTCACTGCAACAGATGATGACTCTGAGTTGTACACTACAGACATATCTCATAGGCCAACAATCGTTCTACTGGTTCTAATTCTAGTCCTTGGCACTGTAATCGTTTGGGGACTAATTTTCTCTTCTTCTCCATTCATTCTTCTTACTGCGGGAATCTTCGCCACTGTGCTGGTTGCAATAGCAAGACTGCGAACCAAACAACTAGACCTCGATTTACCAACCGTGATGGGAATCGAGATGCCAATTGCCTACGCGATTATCGGATTGATTCTAGCCTTGATTTCTGGGCATCTAGGCCCTGGGGCGAGTAACAAAGAATTACTTGACTTGGCAGTGGTGACAATTCTAATTCTACAATTCGTAATTATTTCTCTCTACCAAAGGGACAACCTACTCGACCGCATTCCGATTGCAATTGATTGGTTTGTTCTACCTCTAGTTCTGGGAAGGTTGATTGGAGCCTTGTTGGTTGAATCTCTTCCATTCCCATTCACGGTAGATCCTTTCGATGGAGACCTCATCCTATGGCAAATTCCTTGGTTAATACTTGAGGCCTTGTTAATCTTCACAATCATCATCGATGCAATGATTGATGCACGAAGATCCAGCGTGGGTCGAGAGACACATTTGGGAAGTTCGGGGAGAGGCCTACGAGCATTGGCTTACGTCATGGTGTCTTGGGGCCCTGCTGGAGTTCTTGCTGTTGCTAATGCAATATATGCTGGACGCAAACATCGGCAAGTCGAAGGTGTCGGGTTGGCTATACTTTGCGTGCCGCTTGTTCTATACTCAATGAGCACCCTAATTCCACAAATTCTCGACTACCTAGACTGGATAATTCTAGCAGGTGGATTTGGTATGCTCGGATTAGTTGCCGCATCCGTTCCAATGCGAAATGGTCATTGGACGATGATGGCGGCAATCGATTGCCACATTCTGATGTTAGCTGGCCTAACATTGGTCAATGAATGGTTACTTTATCCGATTGCCTTGTTTTCAATATCAACGACCCTTTGGGTCGTTGGAATTCTTGATTTGCGACGAATTTTACGTGTTTGGGGATTTGGAAATCTTCTGGCAGGAGTGGGGGCATCACTGCTAATGCTGGGTGCTGCGTCTTCACTTAATGCGGGAGGATTGTTCCTATTGCTAGCGGTAGTAGGCGCTGAATTAGCTCTAGTTACTTGGCTGGGGCAAAGAAACGAGGAAGCATTGCTACAGGATTGACTTCTGACACTAACCTTGATGACTGACGGGGTATGGTCGCATATCGTGTCCCGCAGTTGGATCTCAGATACTCCCGATGAGGTCGAGCACCCAACTGTACCGCTTGGTATCAACGAAATGGCGATTCCGCGGGCAGCAATTTTGCTCTCTTTAGCTACCGCTGCCCTGCTAATTGTTTCAACAATCGTTGTTGGATACAGCGTATATGTATTCACAAAGGTCAATGAGGATGCATTTTCCGTGACTGACGAAGACCTGTTTAAGGATGAAAATGATCGATGGTATTGGGAAGTTGACTTGTTATTCGACACCTGTGACTCTAGATTAGGAGACTGGGATTGGCCGGATGTTCTCTCTGAACAGGACGAAGTCTTCCTCTATCCTGGCGAATTGCGATGTGATTGGGAGCATCAAGGAGATGACGACAGAGCCAGTGTTGCAGTTTACAATAGAGGTAACCAAACGCTAGATATTGTTCTTGAAATAACTGGTGGAGAGGTCGTATTTGCCTCAGAAGGAGATACAGATCTAACCCTAAATGAAATTGGGGTAAATGAAACTGTAATTGTCGAGATTGAACTGAATAATGCGGTAACCGAGCACGATATCCAGATTCAGGCTTCCCACCTACGTGTTCCAGAGGCTAAAGTTATTCTAGACGTGCACATCTTCGAAGGTTCTAATCCAAGAGATTTGCATGCAAGTGATGGAGATACTCTTGAGGTCCATTACAAGGTATGGGATGCCGACACTGATGAACTTCTTGACGAAGGTGATCTAATCGTCACCGCGGGTGATGACGACAATTTCATTCAGGGATTCGGATGGTCAGCAATTGGACTCGACATCGATGGAGATAGAGGACTAATTCCCGGTATAGATACTGGAACCACTCACGTTACTCTCTTACCACCCCCAATCGCCTACGGAAATAGCGACGGGCACGAACTGCAAGAGTCTTGGTTGCGATTTGAGTTGAAGGTTGATAGAGCAACCATATGAGAACCTCTAGACGCGAAAAGGACTTGAGTTCGACAAAGGAGCGGAGTGCATGAATGAGAGCCCAAGCCACTACGCTCTGAACCCCTCTTCTGACATTGTAAAGAGGGCTTCCAAGGTTGCTAAGGCCAAATCAGCCAGGAAGGGTGAACCTAAATTCCACATGACGGAGGATATGCGAAGATTGTCCACTCCGTGGTCTGTTGCTCAAATTAGAGCAGAGCAGATTGAAGCCGCTGACCTTCCAGCAGGAGTAATCCTCGATGCGGCGGCCGGGAGTGGTGTACAACTCATTGCATTCACCACTAGACTCAAGCGGCCGGGATTGGCGATAGAAGTGGATCCCAATGTGGGGCTACTCTGCGCCGCGAATATGCATATTTCAGGAGGGGAAGAAGATCTACAGAGAACCATGGATCGCGTTCTGATTGGTGATGGAACAGATGCAGAGGATGCAATCGTTTCGTACTGGAATAGCCTCAGGGAGGCAGGAACTAGGGCGCATCCACCAATCGGTATGTTGCACCTTGACCCCGCCCGTCCAAAAGATGCGCAGAGACATGAAATCGACGAAATGGAACCTGCTCTTGCCCCACTACTGAAGTCTTGGGCAAATCACCTTGAAACCGGACCACGTGGACCTGCAATTTTACTCGATCTTTCACCTCGACTTAATGAGGAACAACGCTCATTGGTCGATGCGGTAATCGAGACTTCTTTCCCTGGAATCGCAAGGACTTGGGAATACCTTAGCCAAGGCGGAGGGAGGATTGACCGGCTGTCGGTTTGGATTGGCTCTCTTTCCTCCAAAGAACCCTCTCGATGTGTAAGAATGGGGAAAAAGAACATCATGGCGACGATAGAGGGCAGGGTAGCCAAATCAGAATTGGTTTCAATGAGTAGTCCGCCACCTTTTGGTGCATACCTAACAATCGTTGACCCTGCGCTGGTTCAATCTGGCCTGCACGAGGCTTGGCTAGACAGAGCTCTTCCCAAAAGTGCAGGCCATTCATGGCTACGGCTAGATGGTAGAAGACCACTGCTAATCAGCACCGATCCACTAACCAGAGATGATGAAATCGATGCCTTTGTAATCGCCAGTGGTGAAATTGTTCAACACAGACTCACTCCTCCTGAACTACACACTATCGAACAAACAGCGGCCGCGGCTGCTCGAAATGAAGTGGGAAAAGTGACTCTTCGATGCAGCCTCGATCCAGACTTGCATCCGACCCTTCAACGCAGATTGGACAAGGCAATGAAGGAGTTTGAAGGGGCTCGTGGATTCATAGTCGACCTAGAGTTGGAAAGAGGAAGCGGCAGTCATACTCTGTACATCGTTTGTAAGGAGTAGTAAGGCGATTGGTCGCTTTAACGCCCCGTAGGGGCGTCCGTCTCCTTCAAATATGGAGGGCAGGTCGGCGGGATGCCCTATGAGGGCCATCGGGCAACCGATGAACACGGGGGAACCGTACTATGGCAAAAGTGAATGAAGCAGAACTAGGAGAGGATTTCTCCTACATCCTGAGACTTGCTGACTCTGATATCGATGGTCTCCGTCCGATAGCACAGGGTCTAACTTCCATCAACGGGGTTGGAAAACGCGCGGCCGGCCAGATTTGCCGCATGGCAGGAATCGACAGCAACAAACTCGGTGGTCATCTGACCGACGAGGAGCAAGACAAGATTCGAACAACTATTGATGAATATGCGTTGAACGTGCCTTGGTGGCTCGTCAACAGACAACGCGATTTGCAGTCTAACGAAGATGCGCACATCATCGGAACTGAGGTCAGATTGACCCGCAACGACGATGTAGCACGCTTGGCTGCAATCAAGACCTACCGAGGAATGCGCCACCGAAGCGGCCACAAAGTGCGCGGACAGCGCCTACGCAGCAATGGGCGCAGTGGTAGCACACTCGGTGTGCAGAGGAAGAAGTGAGGTGATGAAGCATGGGACATCCTAAGTTTGCAAGACCGAAGACACAGACTCCCACTCACCCTTGGAAGGCTGCTCGTATCGAGGAAGAGCACGCTCTCAAGGACCAATTCGGCCTGAAGAAGGTCGGTGGAATGCGTGAGATCTGGCGAGAGAAGTCCGCACTACGCCGACACAGAAACCAAGCGATGAAAATCATCGGTAGAGTAGAGTCCTCAGAAGGACACTACGCTCAAGAGAAAGCCAATTTGGTCGACGCACTTGTCCGCAAGGGTCTCCTAGCAAAGGGATCCAGTGTTGACGATGTTCTACAGATTTCTGTCGAGCACATGCTTGCTCGCAGACTGCAATCAGTTGTCTACTACCGTGGTCTAGCGCCATCTATGCGCGCTGCTCGAAACATGATTGTCCACGGACACATCTCAATCGGTGACCAGAGAATGACAGTTCCCGGCTACAAGATTCGTCGCCAAGAGGAGGAAATTCTCCAGTACAGCGCGACTTCACCGTACCAAGATGAAAACCACCCCTTCCGTGTCGAGATGGAGACACTACGGATGACTCGACAGACCGAGGAAGAAGAACTCGAGGAAGTTGGCGGAGTTAGAGCTACCACAGACAACGATGAGTTCGTGCAACAAATCAAGGCTGACGCTGAAGAAGCACCTACAGTCGAGGAAACAATTCCAGAAGGAGGCGATGAGTGATGGGGCACAAGGCTGTTTTACACATCTTCAGCACCTACAACAACGTGTTGATTACCGCCACTGACCTTACCGGAGCTGAGACTTTGGCCAAGGTCTCCGGTGGAATGGTAACCAAGAAGGGCAGCGATGCTGGTGGCCAATTCGCCGCAACCAGAGCTGCTGAACGAATCGCTGAAATGCTAGCAGAGAAAGAATTCGACCAAGTTGTCGTCAAGTATCGAGGAGCAGGTGGAAACCGATCACACAGTGCACCTGGCGCTACTGCGGCTATACGTGCACTTACTCGTGCTGGTGTCCAAATCACCCGTATCGAAGACGTAACTCCAATCCCAACTAATGGGACTAAGAAAAAGGGCGGCCGAAGAGGCCGTAGGGTCTGAGGTGATTGTAATGGTAAAGATACAAGTTCTCGAAGAAGGAATGGAGAATATCAAACTCCTGCTCAAAGATTGCGACCGCGCATTTGCAAATGCACTGCGTCGAACTCTAATGTCGGAAACTCCGAAGATGGCAATCGAGACCGTTAGATTCCAAATGGGCTCTTTCGATCTATGTTTGTCCTGCGGACACCTGAATCCTGCTGCTGCAGCCCGTGAATCCGCAGGCGGTTCAGGGTGTAACCAGTGTGAGAAGAAGTTGGAGAAGGAAGGCGTTGATTTCACGGTATGGGAAACGAACGGTTCACTACCCGATGAGATGGTCGCTCAACGACTTGCGATGATTCCAATCCCAACCGATCACAAGCAGTTCCACTATGAGGAAACCTGTCCGAATTGCAAGGATTTGGTTCCAGAAGATCGTGGATGTCCTGCCTGTAACATGATTTACACCTGCAAAGCATTCGGTACAGAAGAGGGAATCACCGTAACTGCTGGTGATATGATTTACCTAGGTGACCAGAGTCTAGAGATTCCAGAGCATTACCGAGATATTCCAATTACCAAGTTGTACAAGGGACAGATGTTGGAGTTCTACGCGACCGCAGTTATGGGTCGCGGTAGCCAGCACGCAAAATGGTCGCCAGTTTGTGGTACCACTTTCGTTCCTCGACAAGTTGGAATCTTGAATAACAAGACCAAGGCAAAGATTCTCTGGGATTTGAATCTCAAAATCAATGCAAAGGACTTCGACAAGAACGGACGCCTTGAGGATCAGGAGAAGGTTGAGACACTCGCAAGGGAACTATACCACGTTGGCGATGGAACCGAGAATAAGGTCGATTTCAAGGAAGCAATCACCATTGAGGACGTACCTGGAGAATTCATCTTCAGTTTCGAAACCGATGGTTCGATGAGTCCTCAGACTGCGCTGGAAATGGCTTCGGCTTCTCTCGCAGAGATCTTCGGATCTCTAGGCGTGGACCTGAAAGCTGTTCTCTGATGCCGGCGCAGCATTCTTGCAGTGCCTAGGAGATGAGGTCATATGACTGCGGTGTTGGGTCGCGGGACCTGCGGTGGGCACGTCACCCTATTGTTCACAGTAGATGACCTCGAAGATGACCCGATGAAGCAAGGCAGCCTCGGAGCTGGATTATGCCTCGCGGATGGGGCTGAGGCAATCGCACGAGCCGAATCCGGAGAATATTCTCTAAAAGTCAAATTCCTAGATGGAAATGGTGATTCAAGTATGTTCCAGCAGGTCTTGGACCTGCTGAGAGAAGATATTCCTGCAATTACAGAGCATAGTTGGGAAATTGCCATTCGAAACCAATTACCATCCTCGCAAGGATTCGGAATGTCGGCGGCTGGTGCAGTCGCTGCCGCAGCCGCCTTCCAAAGAGCGCTGGGGTTACCACACGAGGAGAGTATGCGTCGATCCTTCGCTATCGCTCACTTGGTAGAGAGACACAATTCAACCGGCCTCGGTGACGTTACCGCATTAGCTGCTGGTGGAGTTGAGCGCAGACTGATTCCGGGTGCTCCCTATTCGGGAGCAGATTTGCTAAATGGACCTGGCAAAGCCGAAGGTTGGAGTAAGTCGATACCTGTGGTCTTAGCTTGGCGTGCTAGTCCTGGACGACATACATCTGAGTATATCGATGATGTAGATTGGAAACAGTCGATAACAGAAGCTGGAATAAATCAGATGAACCATCTTTCAGAGGGTGTTTGGGATAATTCTCGATGGAAAGAACTTCTAGATTCAGCAGAGGCCTTTGCAAAACATTCTGGGCTCAGCGAAGATGCATCCCGCTCCGCCTTGGTAAAGTCAGGCCAAAACGCAGCACAGAGAACTGGTTTAGGCTCAGATACCACTGTCTTGCTCTGTATGTTAGGTGAAAGTATTGCCATAGTACCAAGGGAGCTTTCTGGGTCAATCACTCTAGATTCATTATTGACTGAACTGGCTGAAGAAGGGTTGGATTCTACCCTGACTTACGTCGGATCCGTCTCATGAGTGTGAACCGCCGGCTCGACTTTCGTGGAATTCGTCAAGCGGAGTCAAATCCAGCGGGCTAGCGTCGAGTAAAATTGCTCCTTTCTGAACCAATGAGCCGCTGAATCCGTGTCGATATACGATTGCTCCTTGGCCATATTCCTTGACGTATCGATCAACCTGTTTCTGAGTCTTCTTTCGTGGGAATCTCAAGTCAGCACCGTAGAAATGCTTGGCATCAATCCAAGCGCATGGTACACCATTGATTCTAACATCATCCAATAGCAGAAGGTCGGGAGTCAAAACCGCTCGGCCTTCGGATTGTTTTTGCTCACGGAGTAAATCCTCTTGCTTTCGGAAGCGTATGTCTAGGAAATCAAAGTGTGCGCACAAAATGTCCTCGAATACTTCTGCAGCGGTATGAGTATCGGCCTGATTGACTGAACTGACTTTGTCTGCTTCCTCGGCTTTGGAAAATTCCTCTCGGTCTCGCTCGTTCAACCTCTTAGGATTTTTCAGTGTCTCTTTGATTCGATTCTTTGACCAGCCCCGTCCGCTAAGTATGGCTCTGAATGTATTGACTGGCGGGGCGTCAAATCGTTGAGATAGAGTCAGAACTCCTTCGCCCTTGTCATAGCGCCGTCGTAACTGATTTGCATTACGCATCAGACGGCCATGAGAATGTACGCTCTTCTCCTGATTCAATGCACCGCGAAGCGATAGTGCTTGTTCGACAGTAATCGGAAGATGGTCTATTTGACTTTTAATTTCCTCTACCCTTTCTTCAGGAAGGAAGCCAAATTCACCCGGTCTGCAGACGATGTCAGCGACCTTCTTTTGGATATCTTTGGGAACAGAATTTGTTCTCCATCGGAGTTGCCTTTCCCTCGGTGGAGGATCTAGTGAATCCGGCATCCCCATCGGAGGAGGGTTTTGTTGAAAGCGCGCTAAGGCTCGATCTACCGCCTCGGAATCTCCTTGCGACCATGGCCGAGATTCGGCAGCATTGGCCGGCTTCCTTCGCGGACGTCGCCTTCTGCGACGGCCTCTACCTTCCTTATTCTCGCTCAACGAAGCGTGCGACCGGTCGACCGCCCATGAACCCTCGCGCTGAAGATGTCCAATTCTCTATCACGAGTCGCTTGGGTTTCGCTTACGATGGCGAGCATAGAGATCGTAAGCGAAGTTTCGTACTGGACTTGGAATCAACCAAATAACTGCCCCTAGATTATACGGAAAGCCAAGGCCAAGAAGAATCCGAATAACCGCTGACGACTGAGCATACCATTTACCCGATTCATCGATGAAGAATACTGAATCAAGGTCCGACATTGTTTCCGGACGGCTGGTTAGAATCTGCTCTCCTTCTGGAGTTTCCTGAGCAAGGATTGAGAAACGTCCCGATGAATCTCTCTTGTTGATGAAGACCGCCCAGCCGGTGCAAACAGGACAGAATCCGTCGATGAGAACGGTGTATTGCGCGTCCATCGCTAGCCCTCAAACAAAAGCGATACCAGGCTCTAGTGGGAAGGCAACTCGAGCCTTACCAGCGACATCCTCACCCTCTCCAACAGGGTAAGCGATTACCGAATCGACTCCCAAAGCAGCAGTGAGGAAGTCGGCTGCGGAATTGATTACCTCGCTCTCGTCAAGGCCGCTCATGACCAATTGTTTCTCACCGTCAGCCCAAGTGTGAATTCGGCCTCGCTTCTTCTTTGAGCCCATGGTAAGAGCCATCCAAGTCTGGAAAATTTCTCCCCTCAATGACTCATTTTCGAAAATCACCAGCGACTTTAGATAATCTTGACCTTGGCCCTTGAAATCGAAGTCCTCGGTTGCTAACTTGACTGCTTCACGGGCTAAGTCTGCTTTCCAAGATGGAGCGGTTTGGATGACGACTCCGGAAATTTCTGCATCCGAATGGCGTTCTGCTAGGCCTCTCAAATTCCGAGCTGATTCAATGACTCCACGCAGGTAGGCTTCTCGAGCAAGGGCTTCTGCATCACCTTCTTCTCCAGAGTAAAATTCCATCTCTTGAATTGCCAGCATACTTGCTGATTCGCTCTCACCAAGAGCTGCCCAGAACTCTTCTGCAATATGCGGTGTCGCAGGTGCTAACATCGGCGCCCATCCACTTAGGAACTGGTGTGCAGTTGCCCTATCAGAGCCTCCTCTTCGCAGATACCACTGCCAATCTGCAAGCATCTCAAAGTGGCTCACCATCACACCTTCTCTAAGGCTGACTGCTTGCATGCAATCTCGCCAACGATTCTGGTTTACTCGCAGGCGAGCCAACAACCACGAATCCATTGGGCCGGAGGAATCTTCTAGCGACATCCCGTGCTCAAAAGCGTCGATAATCGAACAAACCTGTTTATGATTTGCGATTACTGCATTATCTGACCAATCCATTCCAGCCTCAGGATTCGCACCGAAGAGAATGAACAGGCGAACGGTATCAGCACCGAATCGATCTACCATCTCGCCCGGACTAACGGTGTTTCCGAGACTCTTGCTCATCTTTGCAGATCGAGAGCTTAGACCTCCCCCACAATTCGGACAATCTCCTCCGAAATTATCTACATGATATTCTGTGTTACAAACGACACAGAAAGGCGCGGGAGCGTTTAGCATACCCTGACAGACCAAGCGCCCGAATGGCTCACCGACCTCGTTCATTCCGAGATCGCGAGTTGCTTTGGTGAAGAAGCGAGCATATAGCAGATGCATAACGGCGTGTTCGATACCACCGATGTACAAATCGACCCCGCAATTCATCCAATAATCAACCGCTTGACGATCGAAAGAAGCTGATCCGTTGGACGAATCAGCGAATCTCATAAAATACCAAGATGAATCATAGAAAGTATCCATCGTATCGGTTTCTCGACGCGCAGGAGCGCTGCACTGCGGACAAGTTGCTGCAAGGAATGATTCACTGCGCGCGAGCGGATTACCACTCTCTTCCCAACTGAAAGTAACGTCCAACGGCAACTCAACGGGCAGTTCTTCGTAGGGAACAGGAACGACGCCGCAGGCATCACAGTGGAGCATTGGAATCGGAGTGCCCCAGAAGCGCTGGCGACTGAGTAACCAATCCTTCAGTCGATACTCCACCGACCCATGGCCTGTTTCCCTTGCTTCTAAGGCAGAAATTACCGCGGTCTTTGCGTCATCACCGAAGAGCCCGTCGAACCCCTCGGCAGTTGAATTAACCATCCAACCTAAGCCATCGAATACGGGATTCTCCTCAATCCCTTCACCACCCTCGCTTCGGGATAGAACTGGCTTGATTTCAAGTCCGTACTTCTTGGCGAAGTCGTAATCTCGTTGGTCATGTCCTGGGACCGCCATTACAGCCCCTGTTCCGTAGCTGGCGACAACGAAATTGCCAGCAAAGATTGGAACTTCCTCTCCGGTTAGTGGATTTGTAGCGAATCGCCCGAGAGGAACTCCCTTTTTCTCCTTCAGCATATTGACTCTCTCAAACTCTGACATTCTAGCGCACTCTTCTGCCAAGTCTCTCCAAGCCTGCTCGAATTCTGTTCCGGCAACTAGCGGTTCGCAGAGAGGATGTTCTGGAGACAGAGTTACGAAAGTGACTCCAAAGATAGTGTCCGGACGTGTGGTAAACGCCCCTATACTGGCTGATTGACCGTCAACATCACCGACGACAGGGAATTCGATATGCGCACCATGTGATCTACCAATCCAATTGCGTTGCATGGCCTTGACATTCTCAGGGAATTCTATGTGATCGAGTTCGTCCAATAGTTCATCAGCGTACTTTGTCATGCGTAAGAACCACTGTGCCATGTCCTTCTGGACTACCTCAAGACCACATCGCCAGCAGCGATTATTCTTCACCTGTTCATTTGCAAGAACGGTATCACAATCGTCACACCAGTTGACTGGAGCAAATCGCCTTTCGACCAAGCCAGCCTCGTTGAATCGCAAGAATAACTCTTGATTCCATCGGTAATATTCTGGCGTCGAAGTAGCGAATACACGTCGCCAGTCGTAGGAATATCCCATTCTCTCCTGATCTGCACGGATCATCTCGATATTTCGCTCAGTTACAGTGTGAGGATGCCCGCCTTCCTTCTTTGCAGCGTTCTCAGCGGGCATTCCGAACGAGTCGTATCCCATCGGATAGAGTACATTCTTGCCCATCAAGCGTTGGAAGCGTGCCATGGCGTCTCCAATCGAGTAATTCCTAACGTGACCCATGTGCATGTAGCCAGATGGATATGGGAACATCTCGAGACAGTAGAATTTCGGACGAGAATCATCAACTTCGGCATCAAAGACGCGCGCGTCTCGCCAGCGAGCCTGCCAGCGCGTCTCAATGTCTGCGGAATCGTATGCCATTTATTCACCTCATTCGAAAATGGGAGTCCTTTCAGACTCCCAAGCTAAGCAGCAGGCTCAGTGAGTCGCCAGCCGCGAAGTAAGGTGTAGCAGGCGTTCGAGCCATGACTCCGCGTCGAGCCTTCTCGCTTTCAATCATTGGCTTGAGACTCCAATAGAGGCCGTAATCAATCGCCATCGCTATGCCTCAGAAGCCTCTCCCCGATAGCGATGCTAGGTGATGGCGAGTTCGATGTCCGCACTGATGATGCTGGAATCGAGGTCTGGGTTACCCAGATGGGCGCTTACATGAACATGAATACTGCATGGATTGACAGAGAGAACGGGATTGTTGCAATCACCGATCCATTTGACTCCGAACGTTGGGTTGAAGCGCTTGCAAGCGAGGGACTGCAGCCCACTCATATCCTCTACACGCATACCCACCGCGACCATACCGCAGGGTATGCCAAAATGATGGAATTAGTACCTGAGGCCGAGGTCTGGGGGCATCACGGCTCGATTCACAAGTCATTCCTCGGCCGCTTTGTATTCGGAAATGTCTCATTGACGAATGAGTGGAATCATCATCCAAACTCCAGCGTTGAATGGTCAGCAGGAGGAATTACCCTCAGCGTCACCCATTCACCCGGTCACGCCCCAGGACATTGCACCTTCCACGGCCATGGTGTCTATCACGCAGGAGACCTGCTATTCACAGCCGCTTCGGGTAGAGTCGACCTACCCGGCTCAGACCCAACCGCGCAGTGGTGGTCAGTATTATTCGCGCGAGGGATTCTTCGAGACTTGCCAGCAGAT
>CEVQ01140757.1_pt1 | contig 13409 bp, 10 predicted proteins | sample 356551 | NCBI WGS metagenome assembly CEVQ01 (sample SAMEA2623756, study PRJEB7988) | marine metagenome | biome: marine biome (ENVO:00000447); feature: mesopelagic zone (ENVO:00000213); material: "saline water (ENVO:00002010), including plankton (ENVO:xxxxxxxx)" | depth 250 m | reverse complement strand
CTTTTTTTTCTAATTCAGACGTAGCTGGAAAAGCCGTGCCATATTTATAAATAAATTTATGATTACAATATGGAGCGAATGATTTGATGCATTTTTCAATTTCTCTCTCTGTCCACCTATATATGTAATTTGGTATTTCAGTGTTATTTACTCCCCCGTAGTTACAGTCGTTATAATAAACTGCTCCATGTTCATAGGTCTGTGCCAGACCTGTTTTTTCTAGAAATTTCATTATTGTAGAATCACGTGACTCAATAGACAATACTCCAATTTTTGCAGTACGGTACATCTCTGTGAGAATTTTGTGTGGTAAGGAAGCATGGTGGATTGAGTCATGAATAACAACATAGTCGAAAGATTCGTCAGGAAAGGAGAGTGATTCGGCATTCTCGTATTTCCATGCATAAGGAAAAAATCTATCAGCATTCAGTCTTGAATCTAGATTTGAAATAGTAACATTAATAAAACCTAATCTTTTAAATACATTTTTATCTAAATCTCCACCACCACAAACTAGTATAGAAGCTTGTTTATCGACAATTAGTTCTGAAACATTATTTTGATAGAATAGCTCTCTTACATTCATATATACGACCTTTATTATTTTAAGTCTAACACTTGAATTTAGCTAAGTCTCCATTAGTTTGTGTAATTATATCATCAGAGGAAAAAAATAAGGTAACTTAAGGATTCTTATCCTTCACGGGAGTAAATAAATTACCAGCACGACAAGGGTTAGTTATTAAAAATTACCCCTGAAAAGAGCACCAACAACTATTCCAGTTAACCAACCTGTTACTAGTAAAGTAATGCTAAATAAATAGACACCTTCCATACTATACACTTGTGGCCGTAAATTAATGAAAAAAATAGATGCTATTAACAATATTCCTATAAAAACTGCAGTACCTGTTGAAACACCAAATACAGCAGTAGAGAGCAATCCTAATACTGTAGTTAGAATCGGTAAAGTTTTTTCATATGATAAAATAAATCTCATTTATATACACTTATTAACAAATTTAATACAATAACGCATTGTACCGTACACTTAGTTAATTTACAATTTAATCTCTTATCTAACTGGTGTAATATAATATAAAAACTAAAAACAATGAACCAAATATCTACTCCTCATCAAGTTAATAATGATATCTTAGACAAACTACAAAACCGTGCACTCTGGTTATCGTTATATATGTTAGATTACGCAAATAACATTCGTCAAAACCCAAGTACATTAAAAGTGGGTGGACATCCTTCTTCCAGTACTTCTGTAATTACTACGTTAACTTATTTATACTTTGAATATTTAAATCAAGGAGATAGAATTGCTATAAAACCTCATGCTTCTCCAGCTTATCATGCAATTCAATATCTACTAGGAAACCTTGACCCATCATTTTTGAAAAAATTTCGAGAATTAGGAGGACTACAATCATACCCAAGTAGAACAAAAGATCCTGATTTTGTCGATTATTCATCAGGATCTGTTGGATTAGGTGCAGTAGCTCCAAACTTTAACTGGTTGGCTGATGAATATTTAAAGACTCACACTAAAAGCTCTGTCCCAAAAAGAAGATATTTTAGCCTACTAGGTGATGCCGAATTAGATGAAGGTTCTATTTGGGAAGCAATTGCTGAACCTAATTTGATTGATTCAAAGGATATTGTATGGATCGTAGATTTGAACCGCCAAAGTCTAGATCGAATTATACCTGGAATACGTGTACGTGCATGGCGCCAAATGTTTGATGCTAATGGCTGGCAAGTGCATGAAGCAAAATATGGAACAAAATTACAAAATGCATTTAATCTACCTAAAGGAGATTTACTTCAACAATCAATAGATGAGATGCCTAATGAACTTTATCAAAGACTCCTTTTATTGGATGGATCTATTATACGTGAACACTTACCAGTTTATACTTCTCATCCTAAAGATCTTAAAAAATTTATTGAACAGTGGAGTGATCAAGATTTAAAAACTCTGTTTACAAACCTTGGCGGACATGATTTTGATACATTAAGAAAAACATTTTCAGAAATTACTACTAGTTCTCCTAATGTCATATTTGCATATACTTTTAAAGGATGGAAACTACCTTCTATTGGCGATCCTCAAAATCACTCTATGCAACTATCTCAAAAACAAATGCAAAGCATAATGAAAGAACTTTCAATAGACCCTACGAATCCTATCAAAAAATTTGATGATAAGAGCACAGTATCAAAATTATGTAAGAAAAGAAAAAAAGATTTATACCCAGAATCAAAACCTTCCTCAGCTAAACACAGTCCAAATAAAATTACAATCCCTGATACTATAGATCGTACTTATTCTGGACTTATGTCCTCCCAGCAAATTTTTGGACTTACATTAACAGAATTAATTCGATCATTAAAAGAAGAAATAACTGAAAAAATTGTAACTGTAAGTCCTGACGTAGCAAGCTCAACTAATCTAGGCGGATGGATCAATAAAAAACATATATGGAGTTCTAGTGATCAAGTAGTACAAGATTTACCTGAAGAACAAATCTTACGTTCATTAAAATGGACAACTTCAAAAAAAGGGCAACACATTGAACTTGGGATTTCGGAAAATAATTTATTTTTATGTTTAGGACAATTGGGACTTACAAAAGAAATGAATGGAGATTATCTTATACCTATAGGTACTGTTTATGATCCGTTCATTAGACGTGGGCTCGATGCACTAGTTTATAGTTTATATTCAGGAAGTAAGTTTATCGTAGTTGGTACTCCATCAGGAGTTACACTTGGACCAGAAGGAGGTGCTCATCAATCAATAATTACACCATCAATTGGAACAGAAACACCAGATTTACTATATTATGAACCTTGCTTTGGAAAAGAACTCGAATGGATATTACTTTTTGCTATTAAACAAGTAATCGAACGGAAAAGTAGTATATATCTTCGATTGTCCACTCTACAAATTGATCAAAGTCTGTTTAATTCAATTTATAACAAATCAACTGAACCAGAACTACAAGAAAAAATAATTAATGGTGGATATAAACTTATCGATCGATCTTCTCTATCACAATATAATGTGGGTAAAAATACCGTAAATATAGTAGCAACTGGTGCAATACTACCTGAAGCAATAAAAGCTAGTCATGAACTTCTAGAAGAGGGTGTTTTCGCTAATGTAATTAACATTACCGGTCCCGGCATTCTCTATAAAAATTATCAAGCACTTACAAAGTCTACTGATCATTCTTCTAACACATCAAATAATTTTATCAATCAACTTCTTCCTGAAAATATTTCACCTATAGTGACTGTTATGGATGGACATCCACACACGCTATCATGGATCGGATCAGCTATAGGGGCAAAAGTATGGCCTCTTGGCATTACATCATACGGAGAATCAGGTGATCCATTTGACCTATATAAGAAATATAAAATTTCCAGTAATGACATCATGGACACTTGTTATACAGCTATAGAATCTATTTAATTCATTGATTTACTGAAAAAGAATATAATTTACCACTAGATCCAAGCCATGAGCCATTAACTACATCTATTTTCCCAACAACTGGCTCGTTATCAACACGAATTGTCTTACTATCTGTAGCACTACTAACACTCAATCCTCTTTTAGTAAAATGAAATACCACATCCTCTAATCCTGGTAAATTAATATTTTTACCTAATACCCTACCTGGTAAGAAGAAGTTTTTAATTGAAAATGTATTAACATTTGAAAAATTAAATAGTACATTTCTTGAATCATCTAGAATGAAGCCCATAGGAGTAAAATATTTGTGTAACAGATACATTGCAAATATTAAAGCTATGGCGAAAACTAATAGCAATACTCCGCTAACAGTAACTAAATTGACACTACCTACCATTGCAAGATTTTCCTCTACTTTTAGATTTTCTTGTTGGTTTTCTAAAAGAGAATGTATTTGATCTTCATATTTTGGTGAATCATCTATAACAATATTGGTAGTTTGATTCATAGCTGATGGTACAGTAACTAATGGTAAACTTTCCACAACTTCCGTAACATAAGAATCAGATTGTACAGAATAAATATCTTCTCCATATGTTACATCCATTCGAATAATTTCAGTGAACTTACCTATGTAATCTGCAGTAATAACAATATCAAAAGAATCAGATTTACCACTTCTTGAAAGATTTTGAGGTCGAAGTTCAATACTAGCAAGTTCAGGCTTCAATCCTGTTAAATTACCTGAAATTTGACTAGGATTAATTTTATATGGCATACCTCTCAAATATACATTAGCAGTACCAACTACAGTAGGAGATTTAACTTTAATTAATGCATCTGGAGATGGTCTTAAAATATCTAAAGTTGGAAATGCTATGACGTCTAAAGTCTTTTTGAGTCTAACTTCACTCTCAGAATTCTGCCAATTCATACTTAAAGAAACATGATATTCACCTTCCATTTTAAATGTTTCTGCAGGAATTAATGTTGAAAAATACCCATCACTATTATAAGAATCTCCATTTTTACCGTTATCCAACATTTCATACGACATTTCATCACTATTTGGAGTAATAATCTTCATTTTTACATCAACATCAGCAGGGATAACTAAACCATTCGAATCATTCAATGATGTCATTAATACCATTGATTCATTTACTGCTAATTGTGAAGAAGAAATCAAATTGAGATTATAATCATTCTCACTGATTTGCCAAACTGAGACATTACCTGCCACATCTCTTAAATCAAAACTCCAGTCTCCTACAGAAGGACTAGGAATTTCCCAAATATTTACATATGGAGTTTTAACAACGTCTAGATCAGACTCTTTAACCTCAAAATTATTTGGATTGACGAGTCGTAACTCTCCTCCAGAATTTTCTTTAAACAAAAACAACATAGTCTTTAATGTTCCAGGGTGTATGGATAAATTGGATTGTAATACTTCTCCTTGCTTAGCTATTTTAGTTAAAACTTTATCAATTCCCCGTTGATTATTTTGAGTAATTACAGTATTGGCAAATTGTTGAAAACCAACTCCAGATGCTAATTTAAAAACATCTCCCCCAGATTTTTCAGTTAAGGTATCTAAAAATGAAACTTCCGAATTCGAAGTTTTTGATAAAGTTATACCATCAATCTTAATACCTTCCTCAAGATGCTGCGCAACAATAGGCATTAGATGTCTAGATAACCTAGAAAAATCTGTTTTATTTGAACTACCTGTAACAAAATATACTTTACCAATAGCTTTTGATGATTTAATTAAAGAATGTGACTCATTTAGCGCATCAACTAAATTAGCATTCATCGAAGAATGGCCTGACATATTACTAACTAAGCCCGAAATATTTTTCATCAAACTCTCTTCAGAATCACCAGTTATTAAAACTGGGTTAACAGGATCAAATGACGAAATTACATATAAATCGGATGAATTATCAATACCTGACAACAACCCCATTAATGTTACCAATCTTTCTCGCATAATTGGAGAATCTAATATAGCGTGAGAATCAACTACCAATACTAATTTATCATTTTCAAAACCCCTAGATTTTGCATGTAAATCTTCAGCAAAAGTAGCCTGGCCAACAAATATTAGAATGAAAAGAAAGGACACAAATATATATTTATGTGAATTAATCATAATACTACCTAATTTTTACAAGTATAAAATATGTATAATATTAATCTAGTCTAATGGTAGGGTTTTTGCAATGCGAAATTACACTAATTCCAATCAAAGTAAACTAAATAGCAAATATATATCACCAAACTATTAAATTATGCCTTACTTCGTTAATAGTTATAGTTAGTTTAAATTAAAAAATAATTGGTTTAGTCAATATTTAAAGATGACCTAATGAAAGTTTTTAATTCTTTTTCCGTAACAAATCCTTCATATTTCATCATTACCTTACCAGTTAAAGATAATACAAAAGTATACGGCTCACTTTTTAGCCCCCAAGTATCTAAAATAGGAGATATCGACACTTTTATCAATTCACCTTCATTGTCATAATTTCTGTCATATACCTCAATATGTATAAAATTGATGTCTTGTTTATATTCTTTATTTAAATCAGAAAGAACATCTACTTGAGGGCCACAAGTAGATGTTTGGCAATACATTGGAGAAGCAAAAGTAACTATAGAATATTTATTATTTAAAACTGCATCACCAACAGATACAGAATAGAGTTCAAGATCAGGATTATCTGACGATGTAATACTTCTTATATCATTTACATCATATCTCGTTTTATTATATGTACTTGGCACATTAGCACCTATTGATATCGAACTACTTGTCTTCTGTACATTTAGTGGGACTTTAAGAAATAATTCTTGGTTTTGATAAGTTGTTCCCACAAGCATTGTCCAATTACCATCAATCGGAAATTCAATTACACTCACATATGCTCCTGACTCACTATTTGGCCAATTCACAAAATTTGCGCTTTGTTGTAATTCAAAATTATTAGTTTTATCCTTTAAAGAAAAGATTATAGGTAATCTTGAATTACGTAATGGAATGCCATCAGAATCCAATGCAATAAATAGAATCCTATTAACCCCTACAGCAATATCACTATTAACAACAATCACAGAACCTTTAGAAATGTCTGGTGATACCTCATTTCCATTAGTAAAATTCGAAGTACAATTAATAATACAAAAGAGAGAAATTAAAAAGAATATTATCCCAATTACTTGGTAAGATCGAAGAATTTTATCATTACATATCAAGTTTCGTATCTTCATCCTTATCGACAATAAAGTTATTATCTAGTCGATCAGCCATTTCTTCTAAAAACCCCTTAACTTCTGGGTCCATTAAAGATTTTTCCGTAGATTCTGAAGTTCCTTCTTCCCTAACAATCATTGAGTCATAAGCAAGTTCTAATTCTTTAATTAGTTTAGCAACCTGGTGATTATCTGACACAAAAGAGTTAACTTCACCATACTGCTTTTCACCATCAACCCTACGAATTAAATCTTCTGGCAATCGATATATGTCACATAAATATCGCATAATACAAGCAGTCCCCATTAAATCAGATCCAAATTGTAAATACTGAGGCAGATGCGCCATTAAACTAATAGTTTCAATACCTAATGCCATTAGCTTATCGTTCAATTGGTGTAATATTGTAGTTGGGCCTTGATATGCACTAACAATCAACTGGCTACTATCACTATCACTATCACTTCCAACTTTAGAACCATTTATAGCGTGAGAAATACGAATTGGCCTAGTATGTGGTACTGCATCATACATAGAACCAACTCTACAATATTTTTTTATGCCTAATCGTGTAAACACACTAACTAAGGAGTCTATTAAATCTTCAGCATTATTGTGGGGCTCTTTTATATAAACAAGTAAATAAAATTTGTCACCAATACTTCCGTAAAAAATCCTTGTATTGGGAACCTTAAGTACTTGTTTACCAGAATTAATATGAACAGTAGGCCTATATCGTGTAAAATCATAAAATTTACCAGGTCTATCTAATGATAAAAGTTCAGAAGCATTCATATAATCTCGTAATCGATTTAAAGTAATCTTACCCACTCCTCCTACATCAACCCAAGGAGACAACATTGCTATTACTTCAACACCAGATTCGGAAATAATTTCGGATATATCTTTTGAAGAATTTTCAGGTAGGACTTTGAAATCGCCAATCATATTTTCATCCATATTATCCTCTAAATCTATTTTATGGGCCCGGCAGGGATCGAACCTACGACCAATCGGTTATGAGCCGACCGCTCTACCACTGAGCTACAGGCCCTAAATTTCATTTAAAATACTTTGATAAATTTGAACTCAATTTAACTTTAATTAAGTAAAACTTTACAACATAATAATGTATTTTCAAAATATAATGTACAATGAAATAAATAATCTTATATTTTCATAGTATATATTTATAGCTCAAAAATGTCAGTATCCACAAAAATATTAGAATCTATGCATCAAAGTTCCTGGATTAGACGTATGTTTGAAGATGGATTAATCCTAAAGAAAAAGTTTGGTGAAAATAATGTATTTGACTTTTCCTTAGGTAATCCAAATGTTGAACCTCCACCTAAATTCTATAAAATACTACGCGAATTATCTTTAAATCCACCTCAAGGAATACACCGATATATGCCTAATGCTGGTTATGTTGAAACTCGAGATGCTATCGCTAAACAATTATCAAAAGAAACTAACATTCTATTTGATTCAAATCATATCACCATGACATGTGGTACTGGAGGAGGATTAAATGTCATTATCAAAACCCTAGTCAACCCAAAAGATGAAATATTAATTTTCTCTCCTTATTTCGTTGAATATCTATTTTATATAGATAACCATAATGCAAAACATAAAATTGTACCGACTGACAAAAATTTTCTTCCAAATATAAATGCTTTAGCAAAGGCAATTACCAAAAAAACAAAAATGGTTATTATCAACTCTCCAAATAACCCATCTGGTGTTGTATATAATGAAAATGTATTGTCATCAATTGGAAAAATTATCCAAGAAAAAGAAAAGTTATTCGACACACATATTTATCTTGTTAGTGATGAACCCTATAGAAAAATCCTGTTTGATAATTTAAGATACCCTCACGTTTTCCCACACCACATAAGAACAATCATCACTACTTCGCATTCAAAGGATCTAGCTTTAGCAGGAGAAAGAATTGGATATATTGCCATAAATCCTTCGATTGAATCAAATAAAGAGTTATCAAATGGCCTTACATTTAGCAATAGAATTCTGGGATTCGTTAATGCTCCAGCTCTAATGCAAAATATAATACCTCAACTACAAGATATCTCTGTTGATATCTTAGATTACCAAAATAAAAGAGATATTCTCTACAATAATCTTACCTCAATGGGTTATTCTATAATCAAACCTCAGGGTGCATTCTATATATTCCCTAAATCACCAATTAAAGATGATATATTATTTGCTGAAAAACTTCGTGAAGAAAAAATCCTTGTCGTTCCAGGATCAGGTTTTGGCAAACCAGGGTATTTTAGAATAGCATATTGTGTAGATACAGACGTGATTAACCGATCTCTAAATGGATTTTCGAATGTCCTAAAAAAAATTAATTGAACCTTTAATCGATTTCAATTTGCTTTAACCCTATTCCTGTAATAGGTATTAACACAGAATCAGCAGCCTTTATAACTCCAGAATCAACCAACAATTTAGTGCCTGCAAGTGCCAAAGCTGATGTTGGTTCAGCAAATATACCTTCATCTTGCGAAAGATGAGTGTAAGAATCTAAAATATCTTTTTCACTGACACCTATAGCACCTCCATCTGTACAACGTATAGCATCTAAAATCTGATTCATTCTAAATGGCTTTTCTACAGATGCACCTGAAGCTATGGTCTCATTAGCGCTTACAATATATTCAGTATTATTAAATTTATTAACCACTGGCATCACCAATTCTGGCTGAATACAATGTAATTTAGGCCTTTTTTTTAACTCACCCAATGCAAGCAATTCTTCTAATCCTTTCCATACACCTATTAACAAAGAACCATTACCAACTGGGAAGACTATATGGTCAGGGAATTTATCTAAATTTATAAAGTTATTGATTAATTCATACGAAAAAGTCTTCATACCTTCTAAGAAATATGGACTACGTGAATGCGATGCATAAATTAAATTATTTTTCTTAACAAAAGATAATGCTTCTCGTTCTACTTGACTTCTTGATCCAGATATTTTATGAATAATCGCACCATAAGATTGAATTTGTAGAAGTTTTGACTTCGATGCATTTTCAGAAACGAATATGTGTGCTTTAATACCAACTCTAGATGCATATGCAGCTAAAGAAGCACCTGCATTTCCAGATGAATCTTCAACAAATTCAACACATCCATTCTCCTTTAATATCTGTACAAGTCTTGCCGACCCTCGATCTTTAAAAGAAGCTGTTGGATTAAAATATTCTAATTTCGCATACAGACTATGAACACGAAATTGACTTGCAGACTTAGATAATTGAACAATAGGAGTCTGTCCCTCACCTAAGCTACCTAAAGATTCTCTATTATATGAATTGAAGGAACCAATTACTGGATGACTATATTCTATATCTAATGGACCATTACAGACTTTACAAGAATATATTGTAAAATCTGGATCCATTCTAATATTACATTCAATGCACTTCAAAAAATAATTTTCATCCAAAACCAAATCCACCTAACCTTAATTCCATAACTAAATATTTAACATTAAATTGACTATAACTATATAATACTAAATACAATGCCGTCTTTACCCGATAATAATAAAACTACAGAACAAAAAAATTATAACAGCACCCTTAACAAAGGTAATCTCAATAGTAATCTCATCAAATTAGCTTGGCCACAAATAGGCGAAAGTTTATTTTGGTTTATAATGACTTTCGTTGATCTAATATGGATAGGTAAATTAGGCATAGAAAATGTTGCAATAGTTGGTACAGGCCAGATCATAACATTCGTTTTTTTCTCTTTAAGAACAGGGCTAGATACTGCTACACGTGCCTTAATCTCAAGGGCCTTAGGTCAAAACCAAACAAATTATGCAAAAATAATATTTCTACAAAGTTTATTTTTGACAATCGCCTATTCATCAATAATAATAATTTTTATAAGAATTTTACTTGAAAGCACACTTACTGTGCTAAAAATAGACCCTATACTCATACCTAAACTATTAGTATTTATGACTATTAATGGATTCACTCTATTATTTTTTTCTATGCAATCAACTTGTAGTTCAGCCATACAAGCATCTGGAAACAGTATTACTCCTGCTAAAATTGAAGTGAGTTCTCGAATACTGCATATCATTTTAAGCCCATTACTTATATTTGGAATTCTTTTTTCCCCTGAATTAGGTGTTTATGGTATAGCTGTAGCAATGCTAATATCACGTACATTTGGAACTTTATGTTACTTCAAAATAATAGAATCACAAAATTCAATCTTTGCCATTAGCTTCCAAGATTTAAGATTGAACACAAACATTATTAAAAAATTGACAAAAATAGGAGTCCCTTCATCCTTAATTCAATTACAGCGGGGATTTTTACAAATAGCATTCCTATCTATAGTTTCTACCCAAGGGATTGCTGCAATATCAGCTTATTCAGTAATGAGAAGGCTTGAATTGCTACTTATATTAACAACTACACGATTAGGTTCTGTTACTGGAATTATAGTAGGGCATAACCTTTCAATTAACCAAATTAAAAGAAGCAAAACCGTAATAAATATTGCTTTACTTTATATATTTATAGCAAGTATAGCAATAACTATCTTAGTAAGTATATTCTCAAATCAAATCAGTGGATTTATTAGCAAAGATCCAGAATTTATTCGCATCTCATCTTTGTGGTTAATAACTGTTGGTTTGGGATGTATTCCAATTAGCGGATCTAACTTATTAGCAACCATTATAAGCTCTGCTGGGCGTCCTAACATACCCATTTTAATTTCAATCATTATCACAGTTATAATTGAACTACCTATTGCTATTATTCTAAGTCAAATATTAAAAATTGAATATTTTAGTGAATTAGCAATACCAATAGCAATTGTAATTGCTGCAACAATTAGATTTATTATGATTTGGATATACGAAAAATCTGACCACTGGATTAAAGAAGGATTGTTATAATTCGATTGTAATGAAGGTAATGTATTACAATAGAAGAAAATTAATGAAAATATGATGTCCAAATACAAAAAACTAATAATTTCAACTTTGTTTATTACGTTATCTATTGATCAACTAACAAAATATCTAGTAACTCAAAACCTAGCCATATATCAATCTTGGCCCACCGATGGCATTTTCCGTTTTACCTATGTTACTAATACAGGAACAGCATTTGGACTCCTTCAAAATCAAACTATATTTCTAACTATTGGGTCTTTTATAGCAATTTTCCTTTTATATTATCTATACAAAAATTTTATTTTTCAAAATAAATTATTAAGTATTGCAATTGGACTACAATTGGGAGGAGCTATCGGTAATCTTATTGATCGCTTACGTCTAGGATTTGTCATAGACTTTATCAACATCGGATGGTGGCCCGTATTTAACGTAGCTGACTCATCCATAGTAATTGGAATTACGATTATTTCAACCTATATTATACTTGAACCTCGGAAAAACACTCAAACCAAAAAACAAACAGAGACTCCTAAATCACAAACACCTGGCAATGAAGAGTAAAATTCCTCATAAAAGAATAGTACATGCTAATGTCTGATAACGAACATACTACAGAGTTTCAAAACAATACCTTTGGACAACTTCCTAAAAACCGTCTATCTGTCTACACTCCAGATTATGCTGAAAATATGCGTATAGATAAATTTTTGTCATTGAATTACACATTTTTTTCTCGTGCAAAAATTCAAGAGCTAATAAAAAAAGGTAAAGTTAAAGTTAACCACAAAACCATACAAACTCCATCATACCGTATAACCCCTCCTCAAAAAATTACGATTGATCCACTTTTAGAAAAAACTTTTCTTCTAAAAAAAGAATTGCCTCCCATCATATTTGAAGATGACTACATTATAGGATTAGATAAGCCTGCAAATCTTATCGTACATCCAGCCCCAAATGTCACAGAATACACTCTAGTTGATATTTTACTGAAAACCTTTCCATCATTAATAGATATAGGACCATCACACCGAGCAGGTATTATACACAGGTTAGATAAAAATACATCTGGCATCATTCTAATTGCAAAATCTAATGATGCGCTAACTCACTTAAGTAAGCAATTTAAGAATCGTAAAATTAAAAAACAATACATTGCATTAATAGATGGCCATCCTAATGAAAAAAAAGCAATTATAAATGCACCATTAGGAAGAAACCCTACAAAAAAGTCGACTGTCTCAATCACTAATTCAGGGAAACCATCAATCACAACATACAAAGTCTTAAAAACATACCCTCAACATTCATTAGTAGAAGTTTTTCCAAAATCAGGCCGGACACATCAAATACGTGTACACTTCTCAGCTATAGGGCATCCCATTGCTGGTGACACCACATATGGATCAAAAACAAAAATAGATAACCGCCATTTTTTACATGCAAAATCTATTGAGTTTTTACACCCAAACACACTCAAAAAACAAATTATAGAAACTAATATACCCTCTGATTTAAATCAAATACTACTTAAAATAAATGATGTGTAAGATATAAAATATTACATGTTAGTGCAAAACTTGACTCGGAATATTGATTAAAAAACATGAAATCAATCATAAGCAAAATAATGATTCCCAAATATTTTGACAAAATATAACTTTTCTCATAATATTTATAGTGAG
>CEVQ01032057.1_pt1 | contig 13440 bp, 12 predicted proteins | sample 356551 | NCBI WGS metagenome assembly CEVQ01 (sample SAMEA2623756, study PRJEB7988) | marine metagenome | biome: marine biome (ENVO:00000447); feature: mesopelagic zone (ENVO:00000213); material: "saline water (ENVO:00002010), including plankton (ENVO:xxxxxxxx)" | depth 250 m | reverse complement strand
GAAAGGGATACACTGAAATATAAAACTATATCAGGAGTTAAGCCAACAGGTATTTGCGGTTCAGGATTGATAGATCTTTTGGCGGAACTCAAAAATACGGGTAAAATGAATTATTTGGGAGTGTTGGAGAAAGGGTTGGATGAATTTATGATTGCTCCCGAATATAATCTTTCTTTGTCACGAAGCGATATCAGTGCATTAGCACAGGCAAAAGCTGCAAATTATTGCGGTCAAAAGATAGTTCTCAGAGAATATGGAATAATGCCTGAAGATGTTTCAAACATGTACATAGCGGGTGGTTTTGGGAATTATTTAGATATCAAAAATGCTATTGGAATTGGATTTATTGCGAATGTAAGACTTGAAAATATCCATAGGGTTGGTAATACAGCTCTTCAAGGAGCTAGCCAAATGCTGCTTTCAGGTCGATTAAGATCGCAAATAGAAGAAATATGTAACAATATAGAACACATTGAACTTGAAACAACGGAAGACTTTTTTGAGCTATTTGTAGATGGATGCCAATTTAACCCGATGATTATGTAGGTATGATAATTAATAAAGAGGTGTGAATATGCCAACAAAAAAAGTACTGATAACAGATTATGTATGGCCTTCAGTGGAACCAGAAAAGAAAGTGTTGGCCAAACTCGGCATTGATCTTATAGTTGCTCCTGATGGCAATGAGGATACTTTAATAGATATGGCGAAGGAAGTTGATGGGATTTTAACTTGTTTTGCCAAGGTTACAGATAATGTCGTTAAGTCAGCGAAAAATTGTAAGGTAATAGGTAGATTCGGAGTCGGTGTTGACAACATTGATGTACAAGAGGCAACTAGGCAGGGCATAATTGTGACATATGTGCCGGACTATTGTGTAGATGAAGTGTCTGACCATGTAATTGGCTTATTATTGGCATGGAATAGGAAAATAGTTTTACATAATAATGATACTAAATTATCAGGTTGGGGCAATGCTGGATTGGGTATGCGTATAATGAGGTTAAGGGGCAAAAAATTAGGAATTATCGGTTTTGGAAGAATAGGTAGGATGGTAGCTGAAAAAGCACAATCCTTTGGATTAGATGTTTTATCTTTTGACCCAATGATTGAATCTGATTTTATGAATCAATTGGGGGTTAAAAAAGTTGAATTGGACGATTTATTGGCTGAGTCGCATTTTGTTACTTTACATTCGCCACTTATACCTGCTACTGAAAATATGTTTGGCAATGAACAATTCAAAATGATGAGAAATGACGCATTTCTTATTAACTGCGCTCGAGGAGGATTAATTGATGAAGATGCTTTACATGAAGCATTAAACTCGCAAAATATTGCTGGAGCAGGGGTAGATGTTTTGGTTGATATAAAACCTGATACAAATCATAGGTTAATCAAAAATCAAAACGTCATAGTGACTCCTCACACCGCATTTTTTTCTCAGGAAGCTGTACTTGAACTAGAAGAACGAGCGGCAGGTCAGGTTGGGAACGTTTTGCTTGGCAAAATACCCGAAAATATAGTTAACGTTGGATTATTGAAAGCAGATAACTTGAGAGCCGATATTAAGTAATAAAAGTTAACCTGAAGTTGTTGGGTATGAACCATATTCAATAATTATTTCCGCATCTTCAATACGTAGAGGACTTATAAGGTCTTTCGCTCTTTCCACTAAAATAAACTCAAGAATATTCTTTCCTTTACAAGGACGAACTTTTTCTAGAGTGAATTCAAGCCACATCAAGTTATATGGTTTAGCATCTCCGTAACTTCTTTTACAGGTTTCATTTATTATGGATTTTCCGTTTAAATTGAAATTTATCTTGTCTGAGGAGACGAGGTCATTTATGCGTACTTTTAAGGTGATATGAGTTATTCTGTCAGTTAAATTTTCTATGTCATCAGCAATATGAAATTCTATAGGATAAGATATGCCGGCTTTTTCGATTGGTATAGTAATCGGAAGGTTTGTTTTGTAATCAACTCTTGAGAGAATGTCAGTCGATCTATTGATAAAATAATGTTTATTTTTTTCCTTCAACACTGATTTATTTCCAATATTTGAGAGTATGCTTGTTTCTATTGGGGATAATGGCCATTGCAGAGAGTGGGTATAAAGACCATCAGCACCTTTATCATAAAAATTGGATGCTGCACCATATATCATTTCGGGGGTTGCATATTCCAATTGATAGAGTTCATTTTCATTATCGTGATATCTTGGTTGGAGCATTGGATAAACTGATGTATTAGAATTTTTAGTTAAATCAATTAACCATTCTATTGGCATGTTAGAATCTAAAATATTGTATGCGTATATCATTGGAGTGACATAATCTAATAGGTTCTCAGATATCATTTTTTTCACATCGATTCCGGCAGATAAATTTAATTTTTCAGTCGGGTAAATTCTAGCACCCAAAATCTTTGGCTTATTACGGTTTTTAACCATCGAAGATATCTCTGAAACCCAATCAGTTATAATGCCTTTATCTTTATATCTGCGATTTTCAGGTAATAAATAACTGTCTCCGCCAGGTGGGGCTGCAAAATCAAGTTCCAAACCGTCAGTTTCGTAATCATCAGCAAGTTCTTGTAAAACTTTTGATTGATGGTTTCTAACCTCCTGATGTAAAAAACCGCCACCTCCGTTTTCTAGTAGAAATTCAGGTTTTATTCCGCCGTATGAACCTAGTCTCAAGCTAGCAAAAAATTCCATGTTTTGTGAATGAGCTTTATCTATAAGGACTGATAATGGATCTATTCCTTTATCGGTCAAACTTTGTAAGTTATTCCATAGTCGCCAATAAGCTGCCTGCTTAAATCCGGGTGAATTTATTCCATGTTCGCCATGTTTGAACTGCATTCCTACTTTTGAATTGTAAAAAAGACCATCAGCTCTAGCTACTCCATAAATAAAAGTATCTATGGAGGTATTTGAACATTCATTTATAGGTCTGCATGCATCTTCAAGTGTCATTGGAGGTTCAAATACGAATAAATAGTAATGCCTAGCGTCGTTAAAATAGATTGTACGTTGTTGCTTCACATAAATTTCCTTGGTGCGTCTAATAAAAATGGCCGGTTATAACATCGAGTAACTTTGACCACCGTCAATTACGATGCAAGAACCTGCCATAAATCCTATACGGTCAGATGATAAAAATGCAACTAAATCCCCAACAGGTTCAGCCCATCCGAATTTGCCCATGGGCAAATTATTTTTAATAAAATCATCAACTGTTTCTTTAGTATTATCGTTTTGAAATTTTTCCCAGCTTCCTTGGGGGTGGGAAACCGATCCGGGGGCTACACTATTAATTAGGACCCCGTGTTGTACTAATGATACGGCGGCATGCTTTGTGGCTGCAATTAAAGCAGCTTTAGCAGACATATAAGAAATGTTTCCACCGTATTCCCTTCCCCAAATAGAAGCTATATTAATTACCCTACCCCATTTTTTGGATATCATATTTGGTGTTACGAGTTTCATTAATTCGAATGAGCCAAAAAGATTTAGATCAAATGTTTCTTGAAACCCTTTAAGCGGTGTTTCTGTGAAATCACCTTTTTCTTTTGATCCCCCGACATTATTTACCAATATTTCTATTCCGCCTAGTTCTTTAGTGATTTTGGAATGTAAATCGCTGAGTTGGGATAAATCTGAAATGTCTCCCACAAATCCTTTGGCCGATGCTCCTAAACTTTGTAATTCTGCAATGGTATCTGCAACAGTGTTTTCGTCCCTACTACAAATGCCAACATAAGCGCCTTCTTTTGCAAGTGATATTGCAGCTGCTTTTCCCAAGCCCCTACTACCTCCTGTTATAAATGCCACTTTCCCTCGTATACCTAGATCCATTTTTGACTCCTGCACTTTTGATTTTATATAAATTCAATGAATATGCTTTTTGAGACTATATCCTGTTTGTGATACTGTCAACGGTCTGCAAATCAAGTGTATAATCTGTTTCAATAAATTGTGTATGGTGTATACATGATTGATTTTGATTTATAAAATGTTCGGATAGAGGTGTGTATATTTATGGGTGAAGTAGTTGAACCAAAGGTTTTTCTGCTAGGAGAAACACAAGCTAATCAAGATGGTATTAATCAGTTATTAGATCATTTGGGAGTTCCTGATTGGAGTTCCGATGCCGAATCATCTGCAGAACTACTCACAGAAATTTATGGGAGAAGCTGTTATCGTTCATTTGGAACAACATTGAACCCGAATGTCACAAGAGTACGCAAAACCAATAGCGATTATATAGAAAACACTCTTCAAAAAGGTGACGGGTCAATATTTGAGCACGTGACAGCAAATTTCTTCTTTGCAGATGTTAGCAGGGTTTTTACTCATGAATTGGTAAGGCATAGGGTAGGCTCAGCAATGTCTCAGGAAAGTTTACGTTATGCTAGGCTTACTGACATCAATTGGTATGCTCCTACAGTTATAAAAGAAGATGACGAAGCAATGAAGATATATGTGTCTAAGATGGAAGAGTTAAGTAAACTCCAAAATGAACTCGCAGACATGTTTGAATTAGATCAAAAAGATAAAAATTTTACAGTTAAGAAAGAGGCAACATCTGCTTTTCGAAGATTGGCTCCGATGGGTGTGGCTACCAATATCGGCTGGTCAGCAAATATGCGTACCATCAGACATGTTATTGAAATGCGTACTCATCCAGGTGCAGAAGAAGAGATAAGATTAGTTTTTGCAAAAGTGGCAGAAATAGCGATATCTAAATGGGGAAATATATTTGCTGATTATAACAAAGAAATTGTCGATGGTTTGCCTTGGTACACTACGAGTAATAGAAAAGTCTGATTTAATATAAAATCAATTCCTTCTTAACAGGAATGCAAGTATTGCTGCAATTAAACAAATCGTCATCGCTATTAAGAAAAATTCAGTTAAAACGGTCATTCCGTTAGTTAGTAACTGATTTACAGATGTGGGGTTGGAAGTTAAAAAAGACAAGGTGAAATCCGAATTTAATTTTTGGAATCTATACGCTCCCCATGCTGAAATTGAAGATATCCCTAATGCCATTCCTAGAAATTTAGTAGTGCTAATTAATGATGCCGAGATTCCTTGGTTATTGTCGCCAGCCTGATAGGTAGCAGTTTGAATTATTGGACCAATAAGAATTCCAAGACCGGTACCTGTCAAAAATAAATTTATGGTCAATAGCGGTTCAGATATATTTTGATTCCAGTTGCTAAGGAACCAATATGCTGTTGCAGATAAAAGTAATCCTACAATAATTAATGTCCGGTTACTAAATAATTTACCGGAAATGCTTCCTAATAAAGCTCCGATTGCAACTCCTAGAGTCATTCTTAAAAGCCAAAGCCCTGAATGAAGCGGTGATAATTCAAAAATCGTATTTGCCATAAGCGGTATAGTTACCATACCTATTATTAATGCGATTCCAACTAGAAATTGAATCATGTGCGCAAGTATGAACTCCCTAGAAAACAGATTTCGGGGAATTATAGGATGGTTGGATATGATTTGTCTAAATATGAATGTGATAGCAGCTGATATTGCAAATAAGCCGCACATCAAAGTAGTTAAGTTTAAATTCTGTAATCGAGAAATAAACAAGGTCAAAAATATCAACGTTAGAGTTAGGAAGAGTGCGCCAGATAAATCAACGCCACCATTTTTTTTGCGATGAATTTTGACACTTCGGTAAATTATAGGGATTATGATAAAAGTCAAAGGTATATTTAGCCAAAAGACCCATCGCCAATCTAAAATATTTATTATCAATCCACCCCACAGAGGACCTACAATAGCTCCAATTTCGGCAGAGGCGCCTATAATTCCGTATGCAATAAGATGTTGGTTTTTTGGTAACGAAGTATTTGCAATACTTATTGCTAGTGGAATAGTAGCACCAGCTGCTATCGCTTGTAATATTCTGCTTGCAACGAGGAATGAGAGATTGGTGCTGAATCCAACAAGCATAGAAGTAATCGCAAAAACAATTAATATAATAGTAAGTAGACGTTTATTTCCAAATATATCGGATAATTTTCCTACAACAGGCATCATACATATATAACCGAGTAAATATCCGGTTATTGTCCAAGAAGCGTTGTCGATATCTGAAATATTTAACTGGAAGTCTTTCATTATTGAAGGAAAGATGGTTGCAATAACAGTTTGGTCGTCAGCTGCTATAAAAACAGCAAGACATACAGGAAATAATCTGCCAAACGTTGATATTTGTGAAAGAAATATATTTGTAGAGAATAATTTAGGAATCATTCAATTATTGGGGTTTCTATATTTACTGGCTGGTTATGTTTACTTATGTCGATAAACAAATCTGTAGCGGGTTTTGATCCTATAAATTTCCCGTTCAGTTTGGCATGATAGAGCAACTTATTGTTTTTGCCTATTGATAATGAAACTTTGATTTGAGATTGTGTTGGAATCTCACCCAAGAGGTCATTCAATGAAGATGAATCAATATTTCCATGTAGATGATAATAATTTCTTGAACTATTTTCAGTCGAAAGTCGAATATCATATAATCCTGTCATGATTTTTGCAATTCCTTGATGGGGAGCAAAAAAACCTGTTGGGTTAAAATTTTCAGAAACTGCTTCCCACTTTTTGTTCAAAGGGTTTAATATAAAACTTTCTCCATTATTTGAGATTAATCTTGTTTTAAATACTAGTCCTGAAGCATATGAACCATTTATTTCGAGATTCATGTAATCAGGTTTAATAATTGCACCTTGTATTTGAGTCAAGAGCAAAGTTTCTGATGCTGAAATCGATCCACTAGACTTAAAATAAAAAGAGTTTAAATCTTTCATTTGGGTGATAGATACAGATAATATTTCTGATGCACTTACTGTTGCATCAGATGCAATTGATTTTTCATTGTTTGGATTAAGGGAACAATTTGAATTAAATATCGATATAGCAGATAGGATAAATACTAAATAACCAAAATTGAAATAAAACGTAGATTTAACTCGTAAGGATTCAAAACTTAATGTGAATCGAAATAGGTTTTTTTTACGTATAAGCAAAGAAAAGAGGTTTATTACTATGGGTCGCTGCAGTCTCGCATATAACCACATTTAGTACATTTAAGCTTACAATGCACATCGGTAAATTGAAATCCGCAAATATCACAAGTAACAACTACAGATTGATTGTTAGTTCGAGGGGTATAGTCAATAAAAGTGGATTTATTGAGATTGAATTCGGACACTTTAGTTCTTATTCTTTTGAAACCCATATATATTTCGATAATAAACCTATCCCCTCAAATTAGACGATAGGTTTGTTATCAGTAAATCAAGCTTTAGGTTTTGAATAAGCGTACGCTATTGTAGTTCCAGTTCCTATAAATATTAGGCCAAATAATGCCAGAAGCATTATTGCCATATCTAAAGATTGTCCACCTGTAGAAGGTAGTGTTGCGGCTGGTATAGATATAGGTACAGTAGTATCGACACCCGATAAACTTGTACTAGCTGATTCAGCTTGGCTTATACCAGGATGACTTTCCCAACCATTCAAAGATGCTTCTAAACCAGAAATCAATGTGTTACCGCCCGGGCCAATGTATATATCAGCTAAGCTAGTTGAATTTGCACTAGAAGCGTTTCCAGCAGCATCCCTTGAAATAGCGGACCAAGCGGAAATGTTTGCAATAGCATTGTTTATCGTAGTTGTATATGCAATTGCATCAGCATCTTCGCTCTCTGTTGCAGAGTCAAGCGCTCCTTGAGATTGGATACTAGCAGCAGATGCAAGTTCAAGTACACCGCCTGAGCCGGTGATTATATTGCTAGCTTTGTTGGCATAGCTTTGCTTATCTGCTAAAGTCGTGGCCGACTTTGCCAGATTGGCTTGAGCTAGAGCCTGTGAAACCTCAGTTTTTAGAGATGCAAGTGTAGCATCTAGTGCCGTTGTAGCGGCAAACGCCTGAGAATTACTTCCTAATATAGCTAATGTTATCGCTATAACAGGCAAAAAAGTCTTAATAAAAAACATATATTTCTTCATTTCGATTCTCCACACTATTTGTAGTTGAGAGACAGTTTGGACTGCTTATGCATGCCCTATTAGCTAATAAGTTATCACAAGCCAACGGTTTAGCCTAGGCTTCTGTATACCAAATTTCAATAAAGAAAAATTTTAAGTATATCTGAGGTTTATATATATAAAAATTTAAAGTATATAAACTGGAGTTATATTTAATACAAATCTATAATTTGAAAATTCATTTCAGGAGTAAATTCATGTTAGAACGTTTTAAAGTACCAATTAAAGACCAAGTTCGTGTCAATCACATTGATTTGAGAAAAACCGTTAAACAAATATTTCTAAGAATGGGTGAGACTAGTGAAGACGCAACTATTGCGTCTGAAGTATTGGTAGATTCGGATTTGAGGGGCGTAGAAAGTCATGGGGTTTCAAATATGTTGAAAGAATACATTAGTTATTATGATGATCATATAATTAAGCCAAGAGCTGATTGGAAAATTGTAAAAGAGTCCCCATCAACTGCTACTGTAGACGCTGATACTGGGTTAGCCGTGATTTTAGGTCCAAAAGCAATGAATATAGCTATAGAAAAGGCTAAAAAAGTAGGTATCGGTATGGTAACGATGAGAAATGCAGGACATTCTGGAGCTATAGGGCACCATGCTTTAATTGCTGCCAAGCAAGATATGTTAGGAATGTGTATGACTACCGGAGGACTGAGAGTTGTTCCAACTTTTTCCTCCGAACCTTTATTAGGAACAAATCCGATAGCAGTAGCTGCTCCAACAAATAGCAAGCCAACTTTTTTGTTTGATGCCGCAACATGTTCAGTTGCAGGGAATAAGGTTAGATTAGCTCAAAGGAGTGGTAAAAAGTTAATGCCTGGGTGGATTTCTGACGAAAATGGTGCTCCTATAATGGAAGAATATCAATTAGAAGACCATATTGATATTCCCCCATTGCTACCACTTGGAGGTACTAGGGAAATTGGGTCACACAAAGGATATGGTTTATCTTTAGTAGCTGAAATAATGTGTTCTCTGATGTCTGGAGGCATTCCTAGTATGCTAGAAGGACATGAAATTATAAGCAAGCATTTTTTTGCAGCTTATGATATATCTGCATTTACTGACATAGACGAATTTAAGAAAAATATGGATGATATGTTGGGCAAGTTGGTTGATTCTAAGCCGGCTCCTGGTTTTGAGCAAGTTTTGTATCCGGGTTTGCCAGAATACGAGGATGAAAATGATAGGTTGGCTAATGGGATTCCCTTGCATAAAGAGGTCGTTGAATTCATTCAACAAACAGCCTCGCGGTTAGAAATAGAGCCGTTATATTTGGATTAGGATAGTAGTAAATAAGTTAAGACTTAACAACAAAAATTAATTCTTTTCTCCTGAAATTATGGCTACAGAACCAAACGACAATGTTTGAGAAGTTATGTTAGTAAAACCGGATTTTTTCATCAAATGTTCAATCTGATCACATGTTATAAAACTGCTGACCGATTCAGGAAGATATTTGTAAGCACTTTTGTTACCAGCGAATATTAAACCAAATACAGGAACAACATTTTTAAAATAATAACTAAACAATTTTGTTAAGGGGGATTCCGATGAGTTTTTTACAATTTCCAGTATTGTTATTTTCCCTCCTTTGCAAAGGGTTTGGTTTATTTCGTTAAGCGCTTTATTGATGTCGATGAAATTTCTAATCCCGAAAGCTATTGTCACCAAATTAAAAGTAGATGGAGGGAAAGGCAGATTGTGTGAATCTGCGACTAGATAAGTCACTTTATCATTAAATCTATTTGATTTTTGCTGAGCTATCTTAATCATTTCTGGAGTAAAATCTAATCCAATTATTGAAGTGAATTTGGGTTTTTTAGATAAAAGAATAGCCATATCTCCTGTGCCAGTAGCTATATCTAAGGCTCTACCAGAAATATTATCTGTGCTGATAGAAATTGTTTTTTTTCTCCATATCCAATGTTGCCCCATACTTATTATTGTGTTTAGCAAATCGTATCTTTTTGCGATTGCTGAAAACATGTGGGAGACATACCGACTTCTGTCATTACCTTTTAATTGAGCCAAATTAATTCCTTGATAGTTATTAACAATTGTGACTGCGAATATAATTGATGCTTTTTGGGATATATTCTAGTAAGTCATTTGCCAATGATCCTTGATCCCCATATTTGCAATTAACATATTTACCAGCTTGGGCATGAACAAAAACGGCTAGTATTGAAGCGGATTGAATAGAAAGTCCTTGAGCTAAAAATCCAGCAATTATTCCGGCTAAAACATCTCCTGTACCAGCTGTAGCTAAAGATGGATTAGCAAATGGGCTAACAAAAATGGAACCTGTAGGTAGAGCTACGATGGTGTTAGATCCCTTTAGAACGATAATGGTTTGAGATTCGCTTGCAACTTTCAAGGCAATATTCATTTTGTCTGAATTTATTTTATCAATTGATAAATTAGTTAATCTAGAAAATTCTGCTAAGTGTGGAGTTAAAATTGTTTCTCGGGGTAAATTAGACCACCAAACTTTACCTCTTGTTTGATTCAAGATGTTAATCGCATCTGCATCTAATATTGTTGGCGGAAGTTGTTGCTTTTTTTCTAACATCTGTTGTAAGAAAAATTGAGTGTCAGGATCTGTTCCTAGCCCCGGCCCGATCAAAATAGATTTATATTTGGTGATGTTATTCAAAATCATTTCGATGTTATTGTTCGTGTTGGTATTGCTTGAAAAATCTGATAAAGGCAAGTACGTGGGTATTGGAGTTAATGAAGATATGGATTTTTGGACGTCGCTTGTTACTGCGAGAGTGACTAATCCAACCCCGGATCTTGCAGCGGCTATTGCAGATAAATAGGGAGCACCTGAATAAAATTTCGATCCACCTATGATTAAGGTTTTACCAAATGTACCTTTGTGTGCATTTTTAGGTCTATCGGGAATGACATTTTTTGCCCAATGCTTATTGGTCAGATTGATTTTGGATTCTGGAATGATTTTTTTGGGAATTCCAATATCTAAAACCTCCACTTGGCCTGTTAATGTTGGTCCTTGATTCAAATAAAGTCCGAGCTTAGGATAACCCAGAGTTAATGTTAAATCAGTTTTTATACTCATAGCGTCAGCATCGCCTGTGTCGGCATTGAGCCCTGAAGGTATGTCAATAGATATGCTATAAAGGTGTTGGTTATTGGCATTTCGTATTAATTCAAATATTGATAACAATTTGCCTTGAATTGGTCTAGATAAGCCTGTGCCCATTATCCCATCTACGAGGACGGTAGATTTTGAAATTGCACATTTGAAATCTGTTAGTTCTGAATCACCAAATAAGCTTTTAATTTCCACTCCAAGATTCGAGAGAGTTGCTAATTTTGGATACGAACCTTTTCTGTTTGAGCATAGATAAACTGTCACTTCCGCTCCCCACATTTTAAGATATTTAGCGGCAATTAACCCATCGCCTCCATTATTTCCAGAACCGACCAAAACAAAGATGTGATTAGGAGCTAAATTTCCAAGAAGCATTCTTATTTTTCTTGCTATGCCTAAACCCGCATGTTCCATCAATGTTTTTTGAGAGACACCGTGCTCAAATGCTTGATTTTCTATATTCGTCATTTGTTGTGAAGTGAGAATTTTCATGTTTCTTTATCTATTGTTCCTACTACAACGGCTATAGCAAATTCTCTAGAATGAGAAAGGGATACGCTTAAATTGCATATCTTATTTTTGGTAGCATGTAATTGAGCTTTTCCATGCAACAAAATTTGTGGAGCTTCGCCAGGGTTTCTGGTTACCTCAATATCTTTCCAGTTAACTGTCGTACCTGTACCTAGTGCTTTCATTACTGCTTCTTTAGCGGCGAAACGAGTAGAAAGTTGGTTAGTCCTATTATTGCAATAAATCAATTCTCTAGGTGTATATATTCTGTTCAAAAACCTAGATTTATATTGGTTGACTATCCTACCTATACGTTCAATTTCAATTACATCTACGCCAGTGACTAGCATGACAATTTGGGTAATACGCTGATTTTTTAAGTTTTTATATTATTTTTGACTCGTCGAGAATATTAGGTATCGTGTTTTCCCATCCGATAGCCATGACATGTATTCCATCACACATGTCTTGAATTTCTTTTATGATGTTGGCGGTAATTGAAATGCTCTCTTTTTTGATAGCATCTCTGTCGCTTAAATCAAGACTTTTAATGATATTCTCTGGTATAGATATCCCCGGCAGATAGGAGTTAAGGTAATTTGCCATTTTGGTGGATTTAAGAACAATTATCCCTGCGAGAATTGGAACATCAAATTTTTTGGCAGTTATCATAAATTTTTCCAAAGCATCAGGTTCGAATATTGCCTGCGTTTGGAAAAATTGAGCTCCACTTGAAACCTTTTCTTCCATTTTGACGAATTCAGTCTCTAGGTCTTTGGCGCCAGGATTTACTACAGCGCCTCGAAAGAATTCAGGATTACCTTCAAGAGCATTTTTGCCAAGGTCTTTTCCTGTCTGCATACTCTTCATTGCATCTAGAACTTGTGTGGAATTTAGGTCAAATACAGGTTTAGCTTCTGGGTGGTCGCCATGTTGTGGTGGGTCACCGCTCATTGTCAGAATATTCGTTATGCCTAGAGCACTAGCAGCAATTAAGTCTGCCTGTATTGCTATTCTATTTCTATCTCTACCTGTGATTTGCAATATTGGTTCAATGCCTCTATGTTTCAAAAAATGTGATACTGCAATCGGTGCCATTGTCATATTAGAACCTGCCGAATCTGTAATGTTAATGGCTACTACTCGATCCTTTAACATGTCTGCTTTTTTAAATAGTTTTTCTAAGTCAGTGCCTTTCGGAGGATTTAGTTCACAAGTTACGGTGAACTTTCCAGATTTTAAATTAGTTGAAAGTTTACTCAAATTTTAAGTTCTCCGATTAATTTCTAGATTTTTATATCGATTCATTATATTAATATTCTAATACAATAGAAAGAACATTTATTTGTGTTGAGTTGTTTAATATATTAGTAACGTATGTTTTGTTGAGAGGAAAATAATGTCTATTGTGCTTGATGGTAAAGCGATTGCAGATAAATTGACACAATCTGTAGCTGATGAAATAAATTCAATAAAAAAAGCTAATGCTAGATTTGCGCCGGGATTAGCTGCTGTTTTAGTTGGAGAAGACCCAGCATCTAAAGTGTATGTGAGAAACAAGAAAAAATCAGCAATAGGTATTGGAATGGAAGCCTTGGATTATTATCTTCCAGAATCAACTACCCAAAAAGAACTAGAAGAGTATGTCAGTAAATTAAGTGAAGATGTTTCTGTAGATGGGATATTGGTGCAATTACCACTACCGACACATA
>CEVQ01018920.1_pt1 | contig 13479 bp, 13 predicted proteins | sample 356551 | NCBI WGS metagenome assembly CEVQ01 (sample SAMEA2623756, study PRJEB7988) | marine metagenome | biome: marine biome (ENVO:00000447); feature: mesopelagic zone (ENVO:00000213); material: "saline water (ENVO:00002010), including plankton (ENVO:xxxxxxxx)" | depth 250 m | reverse complement strand
ATGTGTCAAGATTCTCAATCTGGAGATTCCAGGAGGTGCTGCCATACTGTCACAAATTATCTGCTCAGTTGGCCTCTGCCAAAATCTGGGAGCCCTGAGAGCATTGGCTTCAGAAGGAATTCAGAGAGGGCATATGGGATTACACGCCAGAAATTTGGCAGTTCAGGCTGGAGCTGGCAAGGAAGAAATTGATGAACTGGCTGAAATGTTGAAGAGGTCCGGTAAAGTACGTGCCGATATGGCCGAGGAATTCCTGAAAGAAATAAGAGAAAAGAAATGACGGTCTTATCAGATGAGGCCATCTTGTCTGCAATCGATTTAGGGGAACTGGAGATTGAACCATTCAGCGCTGATAATCTCACACCGAATGGATATGATCTGACCATATCTGAGATAGAGATTCCTCAAAAATCCAAGATATCCAAAGGATCGCTAGATATTCCTGCTGGAGCCAGATTTGCAATCTCTACAAAGGAAAGAATCTCATGTGGTGCTAACCTGTGTGCTCAGCTATGGTTACGGACCAGCTGGGCTAGGAAGGGGATAGCCTGTAGCTTCGGAAAGATAGATTCTGGCTTCGATGGAACTCTGACGCTACTCGGTTTCAATTCCAGTGACGAGAATGTTTCAATAAGTGTCGGGACAACATTTGCTCAGGTCGTTTTTGAGATGCTGTCCGGACCTGCCAGATCATTGTATTCCGAAAGAAGTGGAAACTATCAAAATCAAAAGGGCGTCACTTGGTCGAAATAATATAATCCACTAATTCAACGAAACCTCGGGAACCATCACCATCTGTGACATAAACTGGAAGATTAGCCATTATATCCTTGTATTTCTGGACCGAACGGACACCAACAGACAAGGGAAAATAACCGAACATAGGAGAATCATTCGGTGAATCTCCAATATACACGGCCGTGCTTGCCTCCTGTTCCAGACTTTCCAGAACCCTAAGGGACATTTCCCGTTTGCTATAATCACCGAACCAAATATTTACGTGAATATTAGAAATTGAGGCTTTAGCTCCTCTTTCCTCACAATAGGTAGCAATCTCTATAGCTGTTTGAAGTGATATTTCTGATTCTTCTGCCATATCAACTGCAAGATCCCATTGCCTGAATGGCTGATCTGCGGCCATCTTAATATCTGGAAACGTCGCCAAAAGATCAGCAAACAAAGAATCCAAACGTTTCCGATATGAATCCTTATCAGCCAAACTATGAAAATTCACCCTTTCAATCTTACTCATCTTTTTGGAATAGGCCAAAGCTCCATTCTCACCAACAACGGAGTCAACTGGCCACCAACGAGCCATGAGATCACACCAACCAGCAGGTCTTCCAGTAACTGCTATTGTCTTAATTCCATTCTCTCTGACTCTCTCCAGAGATTGATAAGTTTCAGCTTCTAGATTATCCTCCGTGACAAAAGTACCGTCTAGGTCAAACAATAAGGTTGTAATCTGACGTACGGCCTCTACTGACATCCTTGATAAGGGAAGCATTATCGATAGTGAAACCCTACTTTTATATACGCTTCGTCAATTTATGAAGTCCGAAACCGAGGTCAAGATGCCATCCCTGTACGGAACCGTCAAAAGCAAAACTGGAGAGATGTTCCAAGACAGTTTGGATTATTGTAAAGGCGCTCTTCAATCAGTATCGCGCTCATTTGCGCTTACGATTCCCTTAGTTGAGGAAAATATCCTAGCGCCAATAATGGTTGGTTATCTAGAGGCAAGGATTCTGGATACTTTTGAAGATGATATAGGTAGAAGGGAAATCAGCCTTCAAGAAAGAATAAATTCGATGAACATAATGATGGAGATTTTGGAAAGCCCAGATAGCTCATCTGCCAAGGCAAAAGCCAAAAAACTGGCAGAATCTGCTGATGAAATGGTATTGAATCCTAGCTATCGAGACTTGGTCAAGAACATGGAAAGAATCTTGACGGTTCACAGTAGCTTTGACGAAAAGACCAAGGAATGCATGGTTCGCTGGTTAAAGGAAATGAATTTTGGAATGCAGAAGTTTCTGAAACAGGAAGTTTATTCGTTTGAGGACCTGAATGAATATTGCTACTATGTGGCGGGCACGCCATCCGGTTTCCTAACTGAATTGATAAGAACGCGATCCAAAGTTTTAGGAAAAGAAAACTCACAGATTCTGAGGGATAATGAAAGAGACTTCGGCCTATTCTTACAAAAGGTAAACATTGTCCGAGATTTTAGAGAGGATATTCTTGAAAATGAAAAAATATTCTGGCCAGGTTTCCTGTTTGAAAAATACAACTTAGTACCTGCGGACCTTCTGAAACCTGAGAACGAGAAGAAATGTATGGAACTATTGGACGCTATGATTGATAATGCCAGTCTGCATATTGAGCCTGTCAAGGCTTACCTTAACGCTATACCTGAAGAATATGCTGGTTTTCGAGCAGGCGCAGCGGTCAACTTTGCAATGGGTGTAGCAACCTTAGAGTCAATGAGGAATAATACAGAGGTATTTTTCGGTGATGAACCAGTTAAGATCTCGCACGAGGCCAGAGATAACATACTGGCAGACCCCTTGAGTTTTGTCTCCGGTTGAACTTTAATATCCCGACTATAATTGGTTTGATATGTCCCGAATATACCTATTTGTTTTGGGAATGTTGTGTACAGGTCTCCTCTTTATGGGTAGTAGCGAGGCTGCACCTTCCACTGGAACTGTTCAGGTTGCATTTATACTCTCACAATTTGAAGATCAGGAATATCAAGAAGACCATGACCAAGATTATTTTGAGGATTTAGCTTTTGGGGAGATGGATTCGATGTGGGAATATTTCGATGAGGTCTCCAGAGGTGAATTGAACCTTGATGGTGATGTTTTCGGACCTTATACCCTAGACGGTGATGCTGCGGACTATGGGCCTGAAAATCAGAATTTCGTCAGGGACAGTGTTGAAATTGCTGACGATGACATAGATTACAGAGACTATGATGCTGTAATGGTAATACATTCCGGACCCGGTGAGGAATCAAGTGGAAATAGTGATGATATTTGGTCTATTCACTGGACAATCACTATTGAAACAGATGACGATGGGTACGAGATAAAGAGAATTACACAAGCTCCCGAATATCAAAATTCAAATGGTGAACGAAGCCCCCTAGGTGTTTGGGTTCATGAATTCGGTCATGAACTTGGACTTCCAGATTTATACGATACTGATGGAAGTTCAGAGGGAATTGGACATTGGGGGGTGATGGCATCTGGATCTTGGACTGACAATGGTGAAACCCCCGCTTACTTCAGTGCTTGGTGTAGATATCAGTTAGGTTGGATAAACCCAATTCTGATAACTGATGATGTTAACAATCTAGTCTTGGAACCAATAGAGGACGGAGGAGATGTTTATCTGCTCCCAATACCTGGGAACTGGTCTAGTTCAGAGGAGTATTTCTTGATAGAGAATCGTCAAAAGATGAAATATGATCAATACATGCCGGGAGAAGGACTATTAATTTGGCATATAGATGATAGAAAATCTAACAATAGGGACGAGGAACATAAGTTGGTGGATCTGGAAGAAGCTGATGGTGATGATGACCTTGACCATTCAGTAAATAGGGGCGACAGTGGAGATCCATACAATTCAGGTTCATTCTCGAAAGACACCTATCCTGATTCATTAGCCTATAACGGTACAGAGTCGGGATGGAAAATTGAGAATATCGAGGTCGACGGGAACAATATCATTGTGGATATCAGCTTCTTGTCAAAGCCACACGCTATTGCAGATGCTGACGAAGCCGTCATAGCAGAGGGATTTGAACTACAATTTTATGGAGACGAGTCTTGGGATGAAGATGGTAATATCGTAAACTATACCTGGGACTTTGGTGATGGAACCTTTTCCTATGATGAGAATCCCATTCACATATTTACGACAAATGGTACCTATGATGTCATTCTTACCGTAAGGGACAATAATAATCTGGAGGACTCAGTCATATTGAATATTTTTGTTAACAAACCCCCCATTGCTGTGGTCGAGATATCACAAACCGTGATTCTCCTAGGAGATGTAATCACGTTTGATGCTTCTGATTCTTATGATATTGATGGAGAAGTAGAATTCTTCTACTGGAATTTCGATGATGGTTTCACGTCAAATCAGGCAACAACTGAACATGAATTCAGAAATTCCGGATTTTACAACGTTTCGGTAAAGATTATAGACGATCTTAATGACATCACTACCGTCTACTATTTGATAGAAGTGATAAACAGGCTACCACACGTGGAGTTTACTATTGAACCTGACGAAGGAGATACAAGAACTATATTCAGTTTTACAGACCAATCCTATGATGATGACGGAGAGGTGGAGGTCTGGTTATGGGACTTCGGAGACTCAGATAGTACCGATTCCCAGAACCCAGAACACCGTTTTGCACTTCCCGGAATCTACACTGTAACTTTAACTGTATATGACGACCAAGAAGGATTTAACTCTACAAGCAAGACAATAACCGTGGATAATTCGCCACCGGACCCGGATATAGTCATTCCTGAAGGAATCAAGACTGGAGACAACCAATGGACCGTCCCTGCAGATAGAACTATTATCATAGATGGAAGGGTATCAAACGATACAGAAAATGATGACTTAGAGTTTTATTGGACTTTTGAAGAAGAAAACTTCCAAGGAGATCTCTTTGAAATTGACCTGCAAACGGGCATACATGAAATTCAGTTGAATGTTATTGATGAAAGGGGAGGAGAAGAAACTGAGACATTTATCCTGAATGCTGAGAGCGTTCCAATTTTGTCGTTGCAATACTCAGAGGTCAATATTCTAAGCGAACAATCGATTACTCTCAATTGTACGACGGAATGGGGTGAGATAGAAATCTACAAATGGCAGTTATCAAACGATATGGGCAGTAACTGGGGATTGAATACAACTGATAATTGGATGGATTTTTCTTCGGAAATAGCTGGTGAATATTTTATCAGCGTATCAGGAAAACATACTACAACTGGTCTTTGGACGATTGTGTTTCCACTGACTATAAAAGTCTACGATTATCCCGAAGCTCAATTTGAATTTACAGATGCCATCAATGAAGGTGACTGGATAACCTTTGACGGTAAGAATTCTAATGGATTGGAACTTGAATTTGAATGGATCTTGGATGGGATTCCTCTTGCTGGGAACAGTGAGCTAATTACGACACTGGTTGACTATGGTGGAATACATACAGTAGGTCTTCAAGTATCACAAAACCCAGTTGGAGAAGATTATATTGAGAAAGAATTCTATGCAGATCACAAACCTACTGAGATTCTTAGTACAAACCCCTCAATGCCAAGAGTTGGTGAAGACTTTGAGATTTATCTGGGAGCCTACGATGTAGAAGGTGAGGCCACAATAGAATACATCGAGATAAGCGTATATGATATTGAGGGAGATGAAAGAGGGAAATTCCGGTATGAGGATCAAGGCGCAAATTTCAACATAATATTTGAGGTTGAATACACAGGAGAAATTCTGTTAGAATATAAATTGATGGATCTTGAAAACAATTCCAGAGAGGGCTCTAGTACAGTTGATGTTTTAGGATGGGCAGATATATATATTGAATCCTTGGAAATCAGCGGTAAAAAGGAAAAAGGAAAAACGCAAACCGTAATTTTTGTTCTTAATAACTATAATGAGACTTACCAATCTGATATTTACAATGGTTATATTGCATCAGGTAACGTTGAACTTCGGATTGATTCTGAAATTGTCAGTACTTGGACTTATGAAATTGAGCCAAATACAAAGCAGGAGTTCCATTTTCAGTGGAAGGCTACTTCTGGTTGGCATGATTTCGAAGTTGTTGCATATGTTTCAGAGGGAGAAAAAATTACCGATAACAACAATCTCGTAAAATCTATAAAAATTGAATCAGAAAGTAAGAGTGGATTGATACCCTACCCAAGTATTGGTACCATTATTGCCACTATTGCAATAGTCTCTTATCTTAGTCGTCGGAAGGCTAATTAACCACAACTAGGATATTGAATCATGGTGGCCAACTCTCCACAGATGCGAAGAATACCCGATGAACAGTTTTTTGACTTGAGAAATTGGAGCGCGGATAAAGCCGAAGACTATGGGGAAAAGGCATCAATGCTTGTCCATACCATGATGTTAAGCAAGGCTGAACAAGTTAACCAGATAACAACTGAATTACATGATGGAAATATAATTCTAATCGATTTTACACCGCTTACGTCAGACCAAGAAACGCTACACAAAATATTAGCAGAATTAGAAAGAGCAGTGGCTGATGTGGATGGAGATTTAGTTGGTGTGAGCCAGAAATGGATGGTTATTACTCCTAAAAGTGTTAGAGTTTCACGAAAGAAACTAGCGCTTTAATTTACATAATTGATGAAAATTGCCGTAATTGGAGGTGGAATGATAGGTTCTTTCATTGCCAAGGAACTTTGCAATGATTTCGAAGTCACAGTCGTTGACAACAACAAATCTACTTTAAACCAGATTGAAAAGCACAACAACCGTGTTTCTGCAATCAATTTTGATGTGGAAAATGGAATAATTAAAGATATTATTGTAAACTATGATTTGGCAGTAAACTGTTTACCTGGTTTCATGGGATTTGAAATGTTAAAGAAAATAATTCAGTGCAAGGTATCTTGTGTAGATATATCATTCATGCCTGAGAATTGTCTGGAACTGTCTGAACTTACACTCAAAAATGATTGTCTGGTAATACCTGATGCAGGTGTTGCACCCGGTCTAAGTAATCTCATTATAGGTAACATGGTAGCAAACAATAAGATAAAAGAAATACAAACTATGGTTGGTGGGCTTCCGAAGAAAAAGAATCCTCCTTGGAATTATAAAGCGCCATTTTCACCCATAGATGTGATTGAAGAATACACCAGACCTGCAAGAATAAGAGTAGACGGAAAAACAGAAATTAAAAAGGCCTTATCAAAAAAACAAAGACTAGAGGTAGAAGGCATAGGTGAGCTAGAAGCTTTCCTGACAGACGGATTGCGAACACTCTTAGATTCGAAAGGTAACTTATCGAAAGTCCCAAACCTGATGGAATTCACCATAAGATACCCTGGACATTGCGATCTCATAAGAAAAATGATTGATGAGGGTAAATTTTCGGATGAAATCATAAATTACAAGGGCAAAAAAATAACCCGAAAAGAGAAAACATGTGGGGAATTGTTCAAATCATGGAGACTAGAGAGAGGAGAAGAAGAATTTACTTTCATGCTAATTCTGGCAGTAACAAGTAAAGGAAACGAGATTAGTTACACAATTTATGATGAATTTACAGAAGGAGCTAGCAGTATGGCTCGAACGACTGGATTAACCGCATGTGCCTTCTCCAGATTGATTTTGGAAAATAAAATAAAGGAGAAAGGCGTGATTTGTCCTGAAACACTGGGTATGAATGACGTATTTTATGATTATGTCCTAGATTATCTAAGAGACAGAGGAATTCTGATAGAGTCTTGGTGAATGATTAGAATCTTTTCCATCCTGTTACCACTGCCATAAGAGTCAATACAGCTCCAATGCGAAAGACACTCTGATATTCAAAATGGAGAAGTAATTCACCAACTAGAATGCTGCCAAAACCACTTCCTAGAATGCAAAATGAAGTCAATAAACCCATAGTTCTGGCTCTCAACTGATAGGGGACGGTATCTGCCACTATTGAACGTGCTCCCAAAAAGTAGGTCATGAATATGGGAAGCACGAAAGCCAGAGTGACCAGATATATATTCTGAGTTACTGAATAAATGACCATAGACACAAAAACCAAAAGGGATGCCGTTCGGATTGCCATCTCCCTAGGGTAAGTGTCAACTAATTTTCCAGCATAAGGTGCAACCAAGGCATGAACAATGCCACTCAGTAAGACAATAACTCCCATTCCATAAGTTGAACCAGTTATTTCCGTAAGATAAACTGGCGAAAAACTGAGAAAGAACATATAGCCCATGAACAAAATGAAGGTAGTAATGAAAAGACGTGACAGCTTCCAGAAATAGGGTCTAAAATCAAGATCTTCATCTATTCTTAAAACAGAACGCTCAGTGGCTCCCATATATCCTACTACAGCAAATACACCTATGGATGCAGTCAAAAAGAACGAGAGGATTACCGAGGGGTGTGCAGAACCATAATCTCCCGAGATTACCAAAAAACCACCAAGGAAAGCACCGGCACCCCAGCCAAATCCTAATGCTGCCTCTAACTTTCCCATCAGAGTCGCTCTGGCATCTGGATTAAGCTCGGAGAATAATGTTGCAATCTGAACCATTCCCCCCAAAAAGAAAGATTGGATAGTTCGGACTGTGACAAGTCCCATTGGTCCCAACCAAGGTAATGGAATGTACAGAACAGCGGAAAGAATTGAACAGAGAACTACCACCGCCCTTCTATTTTTCCAACGGTCTGCAACTACACCCCAGAATGTAGAACCAGCAACTAGGGCGAAATTAGGTAATCCAACAACCAGACCCAGAGTCCTAAAATCTCCTAACGCCTCAGCTTGCAATCTAACTATCGTAAAAGCCAAACCCTGAGTTATATTGTAACATAATGCACCAAACAAGGCAAGGCGAATCTTATTCTGCACACGACTGCAAAGAACTCACTATTTAGCAAGGTACTGCATCTTTTTGACTGGTCATCTATAGACCTCAGAGTATCAATGCTGGAAGATATCATTATCCTGAAGTTTGGAGGTTCAGTGATTACAGATAAGAAAAGTGAGATACCTAAAGTTAAACATAAAGTGCTTGACAGAATATGTAATATTTTAAAGGATAAAAAAAGAAACATGATCATAGTCCATGGAGCTGGATCCTATGGACATCCTATTGCTAAAAGATACGCGCTTGCTGAAGGATTAAACGGTAGTTCGGAACAAAAAAAAGCTATAAAAGAAACTAGAAAACAAGTTTATGAATTGAACCAACTTCTCTGTAAAAGACTCCAGGAATCTGGAATAGAGACCAAATCAGTTATTCCCTCACACTCAATGAAAACAAGGGGCTCAAGAGAAATAGAAAACTTCCCAATCAGTGAATTTGACAATGCCCTCAAAGAAGGAAGAATACCCGTAACTTTTGGTGATGTTACTGAAGATTTGATTCAAGGAATCAATATACTAAGTGGTGATGTTATAATGATGGAATTAGCCAGAATATATGAACCCGGACTAACAGTATTTGTAATGGACTATCCGGGAGTTATGAAAGGAAAGCCCGATGATGAAAAATCAGAAATAATACCTTTAGTAGATTCAGAAACCAGAGAATCCATAAAGAAATACTACAGTGAGGGGCGAATTACAGATGTAACTGGTGGGCTAGTTGGAAAATTGGAGTGTGCTGCCAAGATTGCTGAACACAGCCAATGCTGGATTACTAATTTAGACCATTTGGAGGATTGTATCTGTGGCGATTTTCATGGCAGTAGGGTGATACGCTGAAAGAACCAGGTGATGGAGATCTGGGAATACTGTTCCTAACTTTGATAGAGAGTAGTACCACTATTGAAGAAGCTAGCAACAAAAGCAATTTGACTGTTGAAGATATAGCGTCATTAATCTCGAGTCCCGAAGCCGAGTCTTTTTTTGAAAAGAAAGGGAAAGATGAACTTGAGATATGTTGTAAATATAGTTGGATTGCCAAAAACATATCACAGAAAGTCAAACTCAGAGAGGGAGAAATTGAAATTCTTACCAACCTCTTGGAAACAAAATTTGCTGAACATGCAAAAGACTATTGGACTACAGATGGCCGTGTCACCAGAGATTTAGACCACAGGACTGTAGGAGAATGGATTGAAAATGAAATTTGTTTTCTGGCCGGATTTGCCCTATGGTTTAGAGAAAAGGAAAAAGACGGAGATATTGATTTGTCATCATTAGTCTCTGAAGCAACAGGTCAGGAAGTGAGTGCAGATGCCCAAATCGATTTTGACAGAAAACGGATAGAACTGTTGTCCGAGCTACCAAGTAATGCACTCTCAGTACTAAGGGATATGAATCCAGCAGGTAAAATTGCATACCGCAGTATGGATATGGCGATTATTAGAGGTCTATCTGAAGGCGATGATGATTATGCAATGGATATGAGACAGAGAACACAGAGTCAAAAACCTTGGTGGAAATTCTGGTAAGTTAGAGATATGACAAACCAGTCTGAATAAAGATAAAGGCAAAAACAACCAGTATCAAAGCAAGAACCTTCAGAATTAAGAAATAACTACGACTGGATAAAAAAGTTTTAGAACGTCCAACTAGAATAGCTGTGAAAGTTTTGCACAGGATAAAGGTCAGGAAAAAAGAAAAAAGAAACACGAAAGGTAGAAATGCATCCTCTTCGAAAGCCTTAATCAGAATTGGTGGACCAATAAGTGTCCAGTACACATAGGGATTGGGATTTAGTAAATTAGTGATAATTCCCTTGTAGAATGGTGAATTATCTGAGTTCCCCTCATCGATCTTCACTTCATCAATTATGAAGGTCTCATATGCCATATATAGTAAAAAAATCGCACCGGCGAAAGAAATAAACGCGAAGAACTGACCATAGTTACTCAAACTGGACACGACTAGGGCACAGAGAAGAATTATTGGACCATCGGTCACCAATGGTGCCAAAGTAACCTTGAGGCCTGCCTTCCAATCTTTCTTCAAAGTCTCGGTTATAACCAAGGTCTGAAGCGGTCCAGGTTTGAAGCCTTCAACAGCCCCAAGCAAAACACCAGCTATCAGCAATGACTCAAACATCTAAAATAGACTGTATTATTCTCTTGTAACTTGGGTACCAGGCTCGAAAAGTTCGCTTGTTTCTTCGTCTCTCTGCTGGGGATTGGTTCTTCTGGCCAGATCACCGTTCATATCTATAAAATAGAGATAGCCTTCTTCTCTCTTGATTTTACTCTTTGAGACAATAGTTTTCTGACCTCCCTGGTGTTTCCATACAGTTCCATCGGACTCTACAAAATACAAAAAACCATCAAGTTTAGCTAAACCTAGTTTTTTCACGACTTCAGCCATTTATGATTGGTCCACGTTAATCCTGCAAGGTGTTGGAAGTTTGTGAGACGATTTTCTAAGAGCCTCTTTCGCCTCCACAAGAAATTCATCAGATGTTCGTAAAGTTATAAGTTTTTGACCGGGTTTGACTCTTGCAGCAGTACCGACGGTCCTACCAAAAGACTTACGCATTCCCATAGAAACCCTATCTGCACCTGCGCCTTGTGCTATTTTGTTATGACGTAGAACATGATGTGGATAAACTCTAACTTTTAGATGATAACCCTCTCTTCCAGCATGTGTCTGAATGTATCGGTTAGCCGTAACTCTTGCAGACTCAAGGGCGTTATGTCTGACCAGACACTCTTCCTGGGCTGATAAAGTGACTGCAACTGAAAAGTTATCGGAGGGTGAACCTACATCGAATTGAGTTATTCGACTAGCGGGAACGCCGCCAATATACTCTTTCCGAGTGTACGCTTTTTTCTTCCCCCTGAACATGTGGGCCGGGTTTTTCTTGGCCATTTTATAACCTGCTTCTGGCGCCAGATTGTATTCTATTTAAATCTTTACGTAACAGCTTGACGGCACCTTAGCATATTAAACCCCAATCTGTGGGCAATCACAAATGAACATTCACGAGTACCAAGCCAAGGGACTTTTCAGACAATATGGAGTAAAGACATTGAATGGAATTCTTGCTTTAAACTCAAACGAAGCTGCAAATGCATGTAAGGAACTAAGCGGCAAAATCTGGGTTGTCAAGGCCCAAATACATGCTGGTGGAAGAGGCAAAGGAGGTGGGATTGTTCTATGCCGTTCCGTTGACGAGGTCTACGAAGCTGCAGACAACATAATAGGTTCAAAATTAGTGACTCCGCAAACAGCTTCCGAAGGTGTCAATGTCAGCAAAGTATATGTGGAGGAGGGCTGTAATATAGCCAAAGAATTTTACCTTGGGATTGTACTAGATCGTGAGAAAGAATTGCCTGTAATAATGGCCTCTACCGAAGGTGGAATTGAGATTGAAGAAGTTGCCTCAAAGAATCCTGAAAAGATAATGAAGATATACGTAAATCCGGTCACTGGACTTGGAGATTGGCAAGCTCGGAAGATTGCATTTGGACTAGGGCTTGAGGGGAAACAAGTAAGGTCCTGCATGGGATTCATGAAAAGTCTTTACAACCTGTTTGTTGAGCTAGACTGTTCCATTGTAGAAATAAATCCATTGGTAGTAACTACAGATGATGACATAATTGCATTGGATGCAAAGATTAATTTTGACAGCTCAGCACTGTTCAGACATGCGGATATCGAAGAACTTCGTGACCGAGAAGAAGAAGAACCTCTAGAGGTCAGAGCCACGGAAGTCGGTCTCAATTACATAAAACTTGATGGAGAAATAGGTTGTATGGTAAACGGAGCTGGACTTGCAATGGCCACAATGGATATAATCAAATTACATGGTGGAGAACCTGCTAATTTCCTAGATGTTGGAGGTGGAGCCGATTCAGAGCAGGTAGCTGAAGGGTTTAGGATTATATTGTCAGATCCAAACGTAAAAGCCATCTTTGTGAATATATTTGGAGGAATAATGAGATGTGACTTCATCGCCAAAGGAATAATAGACGCAGCTAAAGAAATTAAACTTGATGTCCCTGTAATCGTACGTTTAGCTGGGACAAATGTAGGGATAGGTAAGAAAATGCTTGCTGAATCTGGATTGGACCTTATCACTGCAGATGATATGAATGACGGGGCAATCAAGGCAATTAAAACCATTGGGAGTGAAAAATGAGCATCTGGCTAGATTCTAGCAGTAAAGTAGTTGTTCAAGGAATAACTGGAAAGAATGGGCAATTTCACTCTGAGCAAATGCTTGATTATGGTACTAAAATCATAGGAGGGGTTACCCCTAACAAGGGTGGCCAAGAAACTCTAGGTCTACCAATATGGGATACTATGGATGAGGCAGTTGATGCAGGAGCAAATGTATCTTGTATATTCGTGCCTCCAGCTTTCGCAGCTGATGCTATTATGGAGGCTGCAGATTCAAAAGTTGATTTGATTGTTGCCATAACAGAGGGAATTCCAGCACTGGATATGGTCAGGGTAAAGAAATACATCGAACCGATAGATACCCGCCTGATTGGTCCTAATTGTCCAGGAATAATTACTCCTGGTAAGAGTAAAGTTGGAATAATGCCGGGACACATCCATAGAAAAGGAGATGTGGGAATCATATCTCGATCAGGAACATTGACCTATGAGGCTGTGAACCAAGTGACTGAAAAAGGACTTGGGCAGTCAACGTGTGTAGGCATAGGTGGAGATCCAGTAAATGGAACTAATTTCATGGATTGCCTTGAAGCCTTCGAAAATGATGAAGATACAAA
>CEVQ01041613.1_pt1 | contig 13482 bp, 9 predicted proteins | sample 356551 | NCBI WGS metagenome assembly CEVQ01 (sample SAMEA2623756, study PRJEB7988) | marine metagenome | biome: marine biome (ENVO:00000447); feature: mesopelagic zone (ENVO:00000213); material: "saline water (ENVO:00002010), including plankton (ENVO:xxxxxxxx)" | depth 250 m | reverse complement strand
GTCGGCATTTCTATAGATGCAGGTGAAACACTTCAGAAAAACTTCAGTTTTACACCCAGAGAAAATACAGGTGAGAAGTTACTCACAATCCTGATAGATTGTGATGGAGATGTCGCTGAAACTGATGAAACTAATAATAAAGATGAATTAGAAGTCTACATTTATGATAGTGAAAAACACGATTTAATAATTGAGGATTTTGAAGTAGATCCAGTTGATTTACTCGAAGGCGATCAAGCAACAATCAACATAACTATCAAAGATGAAGGAGATTTATACGCCGAGTTATCGTTTACAGTAATCGTTCGCGATTTAACAGATGATTCAATAGACCCAACTAGTTATTCTGTTCAGATAACTGAGAATGATGAATTATTTGTCGTTTTAAGCATTAATTGGACGCCAGAAACTCCTGGAGAACACAATATTTCTGTAGAAGTAGATTCAGACGATGACGTCGATGAGTATGATGAGGATGACAACAACAACGGATATTTCTACGTCTCTGTAGGTGATCGATTACCCGAACTCGGAATTAATAATGGAACTCATTCTTTTGAGCAAGAAGATGATTGGCTAGTTGATATATTCGAATTTCACAACAATACCCTCTCATTCGACGTGAATAACTTCGACCATCACGAAGAGGTCGATAATGCTACAATACACGTTTACCTAACAAAAGAGGGAGATGATGAAATCCTACTTCACAATTTTACAGGTATACGTGTTCCTAGTGGAACTTTAGAGGAAAATTCTACACAAGCTATACCAGGAAATACCAATCTCAATCTTGTTTGGAATCCAGATTCTTTCGGTAATTATACATTTAGATTGGTCGTTGACCCTGATAATGACATAGAGGAATATAATGAAACTAATAATGAAATAAGTTTCGATGTTATCGTTTTCGAAGCATTAGCAGATTTAGTAGTAACAGGCATCTCTTCAGTTGATGAAGAACCTAGGGCCGGAATAGAAGGGGATGTCAGGCTCAATGTTACAAATCTCGGTGCAGCAACCTCTAATGGTTTCACTCTTCAATTTCTAGTAGATGGTCGCGCTGAAGTAATATATTCTTGGGATATTGTTTTAGAAGAAGGCGATTCTTCTTATTACATCACTTCTTTTGTTTGGGAGAGAACTCCTACACAGGCCAAAGGAAAAATAGTAATGGATGAAGGGGTAAATGATCACAATATCACTAACAATCTTTACAAAGAATGGATTAACGTCTTACCTGCACGTTATGACATTTCTATAGTTGACATAGATCACCCTACTGAAGTTTTTGAAGGTGAAGTTTTAGAGCTGTCTGTTGTTTTAACAAATAAACTATCCCGTATCTGCTGCGATGATCAGGGAGATGTAAAGGTCGCACTTTATTTGGATGGAAGTAATCATCCTTGTGAAAGTGATGGGTGTGTCGTTTATCTTTATGATTTAGACAATCAAGAAACTGCTTCAGTTATTCTTTGGTGGGATGATACTCAAAACTTCCACGGTGGGGAATTACCTAGAAATCATACTTTCAGAGTCGAGATAACTGTGAGAAGTCACGATGATGAAGAGTTTTCAGATAATGAATATGAATTTGTGGCAACATTAAAAGCAAGAGAATATCAAGTAACTATAGATCAATGGATTATAATTCCAGACCAACTATACATCAACCAAACAATAGATATTGATGTTTATGTTCTAAACGTAGGTTTTGAAGATCTCCCAGACGGAGTTCAGCTTGTCTTTTTCATAGATGGTGTTTTAATCGACAGTCAAATTTCTGGAGAATTACAAAGAGTTACTGGTGAGTCTAAACTCTCATTTACATGGACTCCTGTAATTCCAGGTACTTATGAATTAAAATTCCAAGTAGATCCTAATGATATAATCGATGAATGGGATGAAGATGATAATATTCTTTACAAATTCGTAAACGTTACTAATCAACAATTCGTCGAAATCGAAAATGAAGGTGAAGACGAAGAGTCTCTTTTCAGTTTAATCAATATAGATCCTTGGTTAATTGTTCCAGCCATATTGGTCGTTGTCTTAGGTTTGGTTCTCGTAGTTGCAATACGAAACAGTCAAGGTTCGGATGACTTTACTACTATAACTAAAGAAACCAACACACCTATTGACCGAAGTGCCGAACAGGGTTTAGAATATGATCCAGAAACGGGAGAATTAGTTATACCAGATTCTGATGATGATGACGATTTTTAATATTTAATAAACATCACGCAGATATCTTTTTTCTTCTTTCATTAAAGTTTTATTAATATATTCTTCTGCCTTTTCTCTATCCATTTTTCCTTCTTTTTCAGCTATTTTTATTAGAGTTTCATGCACATCCTTTGCCATGTATTCTTTATCTCCACAAACATAAAAGTAAGCTCCATTCTTAATCCATTTCCATATTTCTTTCGAATGTTGTTCAATTCTATGTTGAACATACACTTTTTTCTTTTGATCTCTTGAAAATGCAGTAGTCAACTTATTCAAAATACCCCTTTTCATAAATTCTTTCCATTCATCTTTGTAGAAAAATGTACTCTCTTCGTACCAATCTCCAAAAAATAACCAATTTCTCCCCGTACAATGGGTCTTTTCTCGTTCTTCTATAAACGCTCTAAAGGGGGCTATTCCTGTTCCAGGCCCTACCATAATAACATCCTTTGAACCGTCTTTAGGTAGTATGAATTCTTTTGTTTTCTGTATATACACTGGTACTTCAGTTTCATTAACATTCATTCTATCAGCTAAATATCCAGTAGTTAATCCACTTCTTTTTCTTTCAAAATTTTCATATCTAACAACTGCTATAGTAGTGTGAACTTCATTTCTATGTGCTCTAGGTGATGATGATATTGAATATAATCGCGGAGTTATGTTTTGCAATGTGTCTACAAATTCTTGAGCTTCAAACAATACTTCTGGATTTTCATTTATTATATCTACACAATCTCTAATATTTAGATATTTTTCTAACTTATCTCTATCTTCTAAAATTTCATTTAATTTATTTTTCTCATCTCCATTTGGAAGTTTACCAACTACTGCAGCAAAAAACTTCCTCCCAGCTCGATGAATTGTCAATTCCTTTTTCAAAGCATCTCTTAATTCTATTTTACCAATACCTTTCACTTCTACATCTTCATTTCCATAGAATCCTAATTTATTTATCGTAAGTGACACCAATTCTGGGTCATTCTCAGGAAAAACACCCAATGAATCTCCAGGTTTGTATCTGAGTCCGCTTCTATCTATGTCAAATATATAGTGATTAGTCTCTTTTCCAGAATTTTCTGAAATACAATATTCTTCTGTTATTTTTGAAAGAAAAGGATTTTTCCTATCGTGCTTTGTCAAGACCAACCTCTAACTTTTCCTTGGTGGGTGTGGTGTTCTGGATGGTTTATCCAGTTTGTAATTAGCCCTTCTACTAGGTCTAAGTTTTTCTGCTCCTTTACCTTTTCTTTGTAAACCTCGACTCTTCTTTCCACTAGCTGTTAATCCTCTATAGGTACGTCCTTTGTGTGCCCTATTACAAATCCAATTAATCTTATCATCGTTAACAATAGATGGGTGATAAGGATCTACCATTATCACTTCAAACCATTTATATTTTCCATCTTCAGCTACCCAGTATGAATTCAAAACCTCCATATTCGGATATTTTTTAGCAACCCTACCCTCAGCTATACTCTGATTTGATTTACCTAATGTAATTTTTGAAATACCGGTTCTCTTAGCTCTTCTTCCGCCTTTTATTGCATGCTTTCGCATTCCACCTCTACGAATCCTTCCTCTTATCATCACATATCCTTGCTTAGCACGATAACCTAATGATCTAGCTCTATCTAATCTAGTAGGCCTCTCTATTCTACATACTGCATTCTCTTTTCTATATTCTACAATTCGTTGGTGTTGCAACTCCCTCATATCCTTTCGGGGGGTTTTCCACGTATCTCTTATGTATGCATATACCGATTTTGACATCGCGATTTCCTCGCTTTCGGATTCAGCTTTCGCCACATCTCCGAGGTTGCGCTGACTACAGGTAGGTTATAAAGGATTAGGTACTGCTCTTTCAATGACAAAACGTCATCTTATCTTTAATCCAGCATCAGATACGGGTAGAACTGCAAAAAAGTTAGACAAAGTCAAAATATGGTGCGAATCTAATGATGTTTTTCTTTCAGTTACTGAATCTCCAGGACATGCCTCCATTCTTGCTTCTAATGTTGATTACGATATTGTTGGTTGCATGGGTGGTGATGGAACTATTCACGAAACAATTAACGGTTTAATGAGTATCAGTGAAGAAAAACGCCCAAAATTCGTAGCTTTAGGTTCCGGCACCGGTAATGATTTTCTTTATGGCTTGAATTTAAAACATTCTTGGGAAGAGGGCCTCGATTTATTTTTTAGTAACGAATCAATCTCTGTAGATATCGGAGATATTTCCATCAATAATCAGGATAAAATATTCTTTGCAAATGTAGTCGGTATTGGTTTTGATGCTGCGGTAGGTATAGAAAAAGATAACATACCATTGCCCGGTTTTGCTAAATATTTAGTAGCAACTATCAAAACTATATTCAGCAAATTTAACTCACCTAATTTCAAGATAGTTTTAGATGATGAAGAACTCAGTAAAGATGTTTTAATGTTTGTAATAGGAAATGGCCCACGCGAAGGTGGTGGGTTTATGACTACGCCAGATTCTAAAATGGATGATGGTATTCTGGAAGCGGTTTTCATAGGGGGCATTTCACGTTTTACTATGTTTCGTTTATTACCAAAGGTAATGAAAGGCACCCATATCAATTTTCCAGGCGTCAATTTAGTCCAATCTAAAACTTTCAAATTATCAATAAATTATCCACTACCTATTCATGTTGATGGTGAGATTTATGCAGATGGAAAAACAGAAGTCAACACAGTAGATGTTGGAGTTAACAAAGGATCAATTCAATTACTCATTTAATTTTATAATTGGAACCTCTTTATCCACTTCAATTATCATATCTTTTAGTACAGGTTCTAAGTATCTTTTCATTTTTTCCAAATGAGATTTCAGATTAACACCCATGTATATCTCGTCGTCATTTTTAATCGATTCTAATAATTCAAATCCAGATTTCGCTAATCTTTGTGCCCCTACTATATCCATAGGTACTTGTTTTGCCATTCTTATCTTTAAAACAGATGCGGAGAGTTTAATTAATCCTTGTAGAAATTTATGAGGTTTACTATGGGGTTTTACAGCCCTCCATAACCCTTCCCAAGCTTCATGAGATTCCCAGTAGTAGTGGTTATTGTACAAATCTATGCCATATAGATATTCTTGATTATCTTTCCAGTTCTCAACAGACCATTTTTCTATTTCATTCTCTTCAATTCCAAAACTATGGCCTTCTTTGTCTCTCATTGGGTGTGGATGAATGCCAGGAACGTATCTGTATATTGGAAACTCTTCTCTACTATATCTTTTTATTTTTCTTAAAAATATAGGTTCATCTATAGCTAATGGATACATTCTTATCATACATCATTAGGGTTATACCTATTTGAGGGGTCTCTTATCCCCTATTGCTTAAAATGTCAAAACATACACAAATATCAGAGGCACTGCTCTCGACCGGAGCTGTAAAATTTGGTGATTTCACTCTTACTTCTGGCCGCAAATCTGATTTCTATGTAGATGTAAAAAAAGCTTCTTCAAATCCTCATATTTTGTCACAAATAGCTTCATCCTTTTCTATAGAATCGCCACAAAATATAGACACGTTAGCTGGTTTAGAATTGGGCGCAATACCATTACTAGTTGCTACGAGCTTAGAGATGAAATTACCTTTTGCCATGATTCGGAAAGAATCCCGAAAACACGGCACAATTTCTAGAATAGAAGGGAGCCTAGGAAATAAAATTCTAGTCATTGAAGATGTTGCAACTACTGGTGGTAGTATAGAAGATGCAGTTTCAGTTCTAAGGGGAGAAGGAACAGATGTGGATACTGCTTTAGTTGTAGTCGATCGAGAAGAAGGTGCTAAAGAACGTTTAAGCAAAATCGGCATATCATTGATATCTTTAGTTACAATATCAGAATTAAGAGGAAATTAATGAAAGTTTTAGTCGTTGGCGGCGGAGCACGTGAACATATAATGGCCGAAGTCGCAGTCAGAGATGGTGCTGAATTATTCGTTGCACTAAATAACAAAAATCCAGGCCTTTTAGGTCTGTCTTCAGATTCTCTTTTTTGTACAGATATGGATCCGTCTGTCATTTCTACTTGGGCTCATGAACAGAATATAGATTTGGCATTAATCGGCCCAGAATCGGCTTTAGCTTCAGGTATTGTTGATAATCTAAATGCTCTAGATATTCCAGCAATGGGCCCTACTAAATCTGCTTCACGCATTGAAGTGGATAAAGAATTTATGAGAGATTTATCAAGTCAATTTTCTTTTCCCGGACAATTAGATTACAAAGTGTGCTCAACTGTCGAAGAGGCTAGAAATTTCCTAGAAACCTTCGGTAAAGATTGTGCTATCAAACCTATTGGTTTAACTGGAGGAAAAGGCGTTAAAGTAATGGGGGATCAATTACATTCAATAGATGAAGCAATTGCTTTTTGTGAAGAGATTATAGATACGCAGATGAGTGGTTATGCAAAAGTGGTTTTAGAAGAACGAGCAATAGGGGAAGAGTTCACTTTACAAGCATTCATATCTGGAGAAACAGTTGTTCCTATGCCTGCAGCTCAAGATCATCCACATGCATTAGAGGGGGACATTGGAGCAATAACTGGCGGCATGGGGTCTTATTCGCAAGCTGATGGACTACTCCCATTTCTTTCACAGAGTGAATACGATTCAGCTCTAGATACTATACGCGCAACTGCCGCAGCTATGAATTCTATTAATTCCCCATACAGGGGCATCTTGTACGGCCAATTTATCTTGACTTCTGATGGTCCAAGGTTAGTAGAATACAATGCCAGATTCGGCGATCCAGAAGCAATGAATGTTTTATCTGTTTTAAATTCTAATTTTTTAGAAGTGTCTATGGATATTGCGTTGGGTAATCTCAAATCAGTAGATTTTGAATCTAAAGCTACAGTTTGTAAATATATTGTACCTGATGGTTATGGAACGTCTCCTCGTTCCGATTGTTCTCTAAATGTGGATTCTGAACTTCTCTCTTCTTCAGGTGCGAAGGTATACTATGCAGCAGTCAATTTAGAAGATAATAATCAAATTTCCACTACGACTTCTAGATCGGCAGCGGTTGTAGGAAAAGGCGTCAGTATCGAAAGCGCTGAAAAAGTAGCTGAAGCAGGTCTAGAAGCCGTTTCAGGAACGGGCCTTTATGTTCGTCACGATATTGCCACAGAAGCTTCTATCTCTAAACGAGTTTCACATATGGAAAATTTAAGGAGCTAATTTTGGATTTACTCTTATCTTCTTTTTTACTCATTGTAGGAGTTTTTATGCTTTCAAAAGGAGCGGACGTATTTATCGAAAACGCTTCTAAGATAGCACAACAAAAAGGAGTTTCTGCTCACGTCATTGGCGTAACATTAGTCGCCTTTGCTACTAGCCTTCCAGAAGCAATAGTATCTCTTTTTGCCGCTTATCAGGATTACAACGATTTGGCACTTGGCAATATAGTCGGTTCTAACATGTCTAACATAGGTTTCGTTTTACCCGTCTCTATATTTCTCTGTATATATATTCACAAAAAACCCATCTCTACATCCAAATCTATGTTTAGTGATGGGTTAGTTATGTTGGGTGTTGCATTTCTTCTATACGGCGTTTCTTACGATGGTTTAGTTAGTAAATCTGAAGGAATTCTGTTTCTAGTTCTGTATTTTGTTTACATTTGGTCTCTTTTAAGACGTCCAAGCTCTGAAACGGCCGTAGAGGTATCTTCTTCCAAGTCTCCATTTGTATTTGGTTCTTTAGGTCTTATAGTCATGCTCTTGGGGGCTCAATCGACAGTAGAAGGTGCAATAGGAATTGCTGAATGGGCTAAAGTTCCACCCCTAATTGTCGGTCTTTCTGTTGTTGCAATAGGAACTAGTCTTCCTGAATTAGCTGGTTCTTGGGCGGCCGTTAAAAGAGGTGAACACGAAATCGCTGTCGGTAATATTATAGGCTCTAATATAGCCAATATCTTGTTGGTTTTAGCAGTGGTTTCAATAGTTAAACCCATTGAAGTAGAAACATCAATTTTAGATCAAACTCTTCCACTTCTTCTCGTAACAACAATTATCACCGTAATCTTAATTCGAAATAAATTAGGAGTACTGACTAGTTCAATACTTTCTGTTCTCTTTCTATATTTTCTTTATACTAGTGTATACTTATCGCTCTAAAACATATGTTACCTCTAATCGAATTTCGTGTTCTTGATAAAAATTCTATTCATTTCGGAGTAGATATTCAAACATTGATGAATAATGCAGGTATGGCTATATCTGATTTTATTTTAGATACTTGGCCAAATTCTAAAAAGGTTTTATTTCTTTGCGGATCAGGAAATAACGGAGGGGATGGATATGTCGCCGCCCGTATATTGCAATCTCGAGGTATTGGCTGTACAATTGTTCCCTTGGCAACTCCAAAATCAGACTTATGTATTTCAAATTCAAATCTCTGGGAAGGCCATCTTTCTAATTTAGATAATTTAGAGTTTGAAATCAACAGCTCAGACGTCATTGTAGATGCAATGTTGGGTTCGGGCATCGTCGGTACACCAAGAGAACCATATATTTCTACAATCAATTTATTGAACAATCATAAAGATATTTTATCTGTTGATATCCCTTCAGGATTCAGTACAGATTGTTCAGTTATTCCTTCTCACACTTTAACTTTTCATGATTTAAAAATAGGAATGTCTGAATCTAATTGTGGTCACATATCGATTAAAAATATAGGGTTTCCTGATGAAGCTAGTAAGTATACAGGCCCAGGAGAGATCGAATTATGGCCTGAGATGCCATTAGAGTCGCATAAAGGTCAAGGTGGAACTGTTTTGATTGTAGGTGGCGGTCCATACTATGGTGCCCCATCAATGGCAGGTATGGGTGCTTACCGTATGGGTGCCGATCTAGTCTTGATAGCTGCTCCAAGTTCAGTTGCAGATGTAATCGCTGAACAGGCTCCTGAATTTGTTGTTAAGAAATTACCAGGGGAAACTATATCTCTTGACCATTTAGATACTATCTTGAGATTCGGAGATAAAGCCGATTCATTACTCGTTGGCCCTGGATTAGGTAAAGATCCTAAAGTTCAAAACACTATCAAAGAACTATTACGTAGATGGAAAAAACCAAAAGTAATAGATGCCGACGCTCTTTTGGAACTCACTTCCGATTTAACGAATAATTCTCTCTTGACACCGCACGCTGGAGAATTAAAACGGATTGGTGGAGATATAGACAATTTACAATTACTTTCAATAAAACTCGATTGTGCTGTTTTAGCTAAAGGTAAGGAAGATATTATTTCAGATTCTGAACATATCAAAATAAACAAAACAGGCCATTCTAGGATGAGGGTTGGAGGTACTGGTGATGTTCTTGCTGGGGCCGCTTCTGCCTGTCTTGCACGAGGTTTATCTCCATATCAAGCCGGTAGGCTTTCTGCCTATATTGTAGGGAGGGCGGGAGAATTAGCATCTACCGAACTAGGTAATGGATACTTAGCTACTGAACTGGCTCTAAAAATTCCAGCAGCAATTACTGAAGCACGACTAACTTAGTCTTTTCTTCTTGTAATAAAACTCATTACAAGAAGGGCTACAATTATTGGTATAATTCCTAGTGATGGAGTTTCAAAGACAAACATTCCATCTTCCTCTTCGGTTTCTTCTTCTATAGTAGGTTCTACAACCGCAATCTGGTAATTTTCACTTACAAATGTTCCTTCATCTATTGTAATCTCAAAGTGTAAATTGTAATTTCCTATAGTTGGTAATCTCAAAAGAGTACTGTATGCATTTCCATTTTTGTCTAACTCTATATCGTAACTTTCTACCCATACTTTCACATTACTTGGATTCATTTCATTTTCAATTAGTATGGATGCAGTAAAATCAGAACCTGCCTCTACTTGATTAGGTATTATTACTTCTGTTAATGTGTTAGGATCTTCAATTACAATTCCGTTTCCTGTACCAATTAAATCAGCATGCTCCGTTTCCATTTTTATTTTCATTGTATAGGTTCCAGGTTCATCTACAGTTACTTGAGCAGTATAGCTATCTATTCTTTCTCCATCATCCTCTTCATCAAACCACATAGGGATAGTTAAGAAAATCATATCTTGATTGTAAATCTGTAATAGAACTGAATCCATTCTGTAAACAGTTTCTATCACCACGCCCACTTCGAATTCTAAAGTTGCCCAATATTCCTCTGGTGATGTCATACTTACTATTCTTGAATGATCAACAACAAAACTCTTCGTTGTAATTTGCATATTCCCTAATGTGTCATACGCCATTATCTCTAATTCATGATTTTCTGCTGTTAGGTATGTAATGTCTATTTCTATTCTGTTATCGATTACTTCTTGGTACATACTTAATGCTGAACCATTTTCTGCCGTAGATATTCTGTAACTATAGTTACCTATTCCGGTGTCATCATTCATTTCAGTAATATCAAATCCGACTAAATAACCTGCAACAGTGAAATCTTGAGTTATGTCAGCTATAGGTCCCGTGTTATCAACAAAGAACTCAATATCTTGGGTAGTCGGCTCATCGGCTCCAGTAATTGCTTTTACAGTTAAAGTGTGGTAACCATCTTCTAATACCAAAGTATCTATTTCAGTATAGTACAGTAATCCATTATCCGATTCCATATCTATCCATTCATTTCCATCAATCTTATACTCCATATTGTTTATTCCTTCTTCATCTAAGGCAACTACTTCTACTGAGATATTACCTGCTAAATGTTCGTTTTCAGTAGGTGATACTATATTCAAACAAGAAGAGGAATCTCCCCCTTCATTTTCCACATCTATCCATTCTTCTATCTCTACAAAATTATTTTGATTATCATAAGCTTGTATGGTGAATTTTGCTATTCCATTACACACATTGTTTGAATCCCACGTGGAGCTGTAAGTAGAACTTTCATCAACTTGGTCCATTGCAATCCATTCTTCAGCATTTACCATATATTGTACGTAAGACACTCCGTAGTTGTCTTCTACATCCATAGTTATATCTACAATTCCAGAAACCGCACTATCAGTGTCTGGCGGTGTCCAATCTATTTCAGGAGGAATCACATCATTCTCTTCATTTCTTAATTCAATATCTATCTCGTCATAAACAACATTACTCGAGTCATAAGCTCTAACTTCTAAAACATGCGCTCCATTTGAATGATCTATAGTGTTTATAGTTACTTTATAATTATCATAATCAGAATCGTATTCTAATGGGCGCCATTCAGAATTACCCAGTCCAGAAAATGGAATCATATAATCTACACCCTGAACCCCTACGTCATCAGTCGCTTCTACAATTATATCTAGATAATCACTAGCAATAAATCCATTTTCAGGAGATATTATCTCAACTTCAGGAGGCGTTTCATCATTATCAACTTCAACAGTAATCGTACCTACATTTGTAGTTCCATATTGGTTTGTAGCTCTCACATTTAATTCGTGATACCCGCCAGCAACACTACCTGAATTCCATTCAAAAGAGAATTCTTCACCATCCCAAGAATCTGTAACGTCCGTCCATTCACCGTTATCTACATTGTATTCTAATTGAGTAAGAGAAGCTCTATCTGCCATTGCATTTCCGGTAATGTCTATATTCCCAGATAACACTCCATCTACATTATCTACATCTATTTCAGGAGGTATTGCTGCTGCAGTTTGCAATGCATATTCGTCACTAGTGGCCGTTTCATCATTGTATATCGTTGCAATCGCTATTAAATTATTATAGTCTATATCTGAAAAATCATTTCCTGATAGGTCTTGATGATCCTCTCCCGTCCATGTAGTTGACAATATGAGTTCTTCGTGTGGATTCAGTTCGATACTAGTTCCTGTACCACTGCGATTTTGGTCAAAAGCAAAACTCAAAAAGCCGTAATGATATGCATCTCCATCATAATTAGGAAATCTAGATACTGGTTCAATAATGTAAACCCTCAATACTGCATCGAACGTTGGATTAAGTGTAGTCCCATCCTCATTCCAAGTCATTGCAGTCTGTAATGAAATTGTATCACCTTCAACATGTTGCATCGATATAGTTAGAGAAATATCAGTATCCGTACGCCCTCCTGAACTATCTATTGCATTTTCATAATTCGAAGTACCGGATTGCCCTCCACCTACCTCTTCATCTCCACCATCAAAATAGACCTTTGGATAACTTTTAGATCCTGGATATTCATCATATCTATCATCAGCTTCTTCAACATGATCTGTAATTAATGCAACGAAAAAGAATTGATCTTCATAATACGGTTCGTTAGGTATGTCTTCATAAACTTTCATTAAATTTTCAGCTGCACTTGGACAATACACACACCATTCCGCAGTCATCTCTTCAGCTATAACTACGTGCGTAAAATCTTCGACAGCTCTCTCAGCTATCACATTATCTACTGGTGCAAATTCGTTTACTTGAATTCCAGGAAAAAACGCCGTTGAGAATAAAATCACTGCAATCAGAATTTTTCGCATCAATTTTATCGGAAGTTTCGTATTATATAAGTACTATTCAAAGCTGTTTTTCGATATTTTATTCCAAGCCAGCAATCTTTTTTGCAGCAGCCAGCGGATCTTCAGCATTAAAAATTGCACTTCCAGCGACCAGAATATCGGCTCCAGCATCCTGCACACTTTTCGCATTTTCAGTTCCAATTCCGCCATCAACCTCAATCATTACTTCAGGCTTCATTTCTCTAATTTTTGATATTCTCTCTAGTGCTTCAGGATGAAACTTTTGACCGCAAAAACCAGGTTCTACTGACATTACTAACACCATATCTGCTTCATAATATTCAGGCGTTAAAAATTGCATTACCGATTCTAAAGGAGTTGAAGGCTTTATTGCAATTCCAGATTTTATATTTTTTTCTTTAATCATTCTTATGGCCTTCATCGCTTCATTGGCTTCTACGTGAACTGAAATCATAGCAGCTCCTGCGTCAGTAAACGGCTCTATGAAATTACAAGGGTCTGTAACCATTAAATGAACATCTAATGGTGCTAATCCCTTGAGTGCCGATACTGTGTCAGGCCCCATTGTTAGATTGGGTACGAAATGCCCATCCATCACATCCATATGCAAATATCCAGATATGGGTGCAACCAACTCGGCCATCTCTCTTAGCCGGCCAAAATCAGCCCCTAGCATTGATGGTGCTACTACTACCATGAAAACTACATTACAGTAGTGTTTATTAATTGCCAGTCT
>CEVQ01140890.1_pt1 | contig 13524 bp, 8 predicted proteins | sample 356551 | NCBI WGS metagenome assembly CEVQ01 (sample SAMEA2623756, study PRJEB7988) | marine metagenome | biome: marine biome (ENVO:00000447); feature: mesopelagic zone (ENVO:00000213); material: "saline water (ENVO:00002010), including plankton (ENVO:xxxxxxxx)" | depth 250 m | reverse complement strand
CTCACTATAAATATTATGAGAAAAGTTATATTTTGTCAAAATATTTGCGAAGTATTATGTTGCTTATGATTGATTTTGTTACTATTTATACTCTAGCTACTATCTGTTTATGCTATAATCCAAATAGTATATTCTAAAGAAATATAATTTAAAAAGTTGGTGTAAATATGCCTTTATTTGAAGATCTGAAAGTTTTTTCTGGTAATGCACATACTCAACTTGGTAATGATATTGCATCTTATTTAAATATTCCTATGGGGAAGTGTGATCTTTTTAAATTTAGTAATGATGAATCTTTTGTAAAATATTTGGAAAATATTAGAGAAAAGGATGTTTTCCTGATACAACCTATTACAAGACCTGTTAATGATAATATTATGGAATTGCTTATTATGATTGATGCTGCCAGAAGAGCATCTGCAGGTAGAATTACTGCTGTAATTCCTTATTATGGTTATGGTAGAACTGATAAAAAAGATCAACCTCGTGTGGCAATAACTGCACGGTTAATTGCTGATTTCATTAGTATTTCAGGAGCTGATAGAGTACTTACTCTCAATTTGCATGCTGGACAGATTCAAGGGTTTTTTAATATTCCTTTGGATGAGCTTTCTGCGATTCAAACTCTTTCAAAATATTATATAAATAAAAAAATAAATAAATTGGTTATAGCTGCTACTGATATTGGTGCTGCTAAACGAGCACGAGATATGGCAGAATTATTAGATAAACCTATTGTAATAATTGAAAAAAGTCGGTTTGGTAATTCAGGTAAAGTTGAAGCGATGAATTTGATTGGTAATGTTGAAGGATCTTCTGCTTTGATTGTTGATGATGAAATTGATACTGGAAATAGTGTAATAGCTGCTGCAAATGTTTTAAAACAATTTGGAGCTGAAGATATATATTGTACTGCAGTACATCCAGTATTTTCAGGGGATGCTTATGAAACACTTGATGATAGTGTAATTAAAGAGATTGTTGTTACAGACACATTACCCTTAAATACTGATAGAGTCATGAGTAAGATTAAAATTGTGTCAATCTCTCAAATGTTAGGTGAAGCTATACACCGTATACATAACGGATTATCTGTTGGTGCGATGTTTGAAAATTAATAATAATCCAGGAGATTATTATGTTAAAAATTCTTAAACGTATTTTCGGTTCCTCTAGTCAAAAAGAAATACGTAGGTATAATAAATTACTTAAACAAATTAATGATCTTGAGTCTAGATATCTTGATTGTAGTAAGGAAGTATTTTCAGAAGAAACTCTCAAGTTTAAAGAAAGATTTCAGGATGGAGCAACACTTGATGATTTACTTCCTGAAGCTTTTGCTTTAGTTAGAGAAGCTGCTAAACAAGCTATAGGATTACGTCATTTTGATGCTCAAATAATTGGTGGCATAGTTTTACACCAAGGCAATATTGCTGAGATGAGGACGGGAGAAGGTAAAACTTTAGTAGCTACCCTACCCGCATATTTGAATTCTCTTACTGGTGGCTCTGTTCATATAGTAACTGTTAATGATTATCTTTCAAGACGTGATCCTCAATGGATGGGGCCTGTATATGATTTATTAGGGATGTCTGTTGGTATCTTACAAAATAATTCTGCTTATGTATTTCAAAATGTAGCCAAAGACAATAATAAAGGTTTTGAATTTCTTAGGTCTGTTGAGAGAAAAGAGGCGTACCAATGCGATATTTTATATGGTACAAATAGTGAATTTGGATTTGATTACCTTAGAGATAACATGGTTGTTAATTTAGATGATCGTGTACAAGGTGAATTGTCTTATGCAGTGATAGATGAGGTTGATAATATTTTAATTGACGAGGCTCGTACTCCGTTAATTATCAGTGGCCCTTCCGAAGATACTGGAAGCGAATATAAAAAGTATTCTCGCTTGGTTAAAGGATTAATAAATGGTGAAGATTTTCAGATTGATGATAAACATCAATCTGTATCATTGTCTCTTGAGGGTGTGCGTAAGGTTGAGAAGCTTATGGGTGTAGATAATTTATATGATCCTGATAACTCAAAAGGTGTTCATTTTGTCGAAAATGCGTTGCGTGCAAATGCTGTATTTGAGAAAGATAAAAAATATGTTGTAAAAGATGGACAAATTGTAATTGTTGATGAATTTACAGGTAGATTAATGCCAGGCCGGAGATATTCAGATGGATTACATCAAGCACTTGAAGCTAAAGAAAATCTTAATATCCAGAGAGAAACTATTACATATGCAACAATTACTTTACAGAATTTTTTCAGAATGTATTCTAAATTATCTGGAATGACAGGTACGGCAGTTACTGAATCAGAAGAGTTTTGGAAAATATATAAATTGGATGTTATAGAAATACCTACTAATCTTCCCATGATTCGTGAAGATCATAATGATTTTATATTTAAATCACAAAAACTAAAATATGATGCAGTAGTGAAAGAAGTGATTGATTGTCAAAAAAAACAACAGCCAGTTTTAATTGGAACGACCGAAATAGCACAATCTGAATTGGTTAGTAAACTATTAACCAATAAAAACATATCTCATCAAGTTTTAAATGCTAAAGAAGTGGAAAAGGAGGCAGGTATAATTGCTCAAGCAGGTCGGCCAGGTGCAGTTACTGTAGCTACCAATATGGCTGGGCGTGGTACTGATATTATACTTGGTGGCAATCCAGATGATTTAAAAATAACATCACAAGAATGGGATCGATTGCATCAACAAGTGATTGAAGTGGGAGGCTTACATATAATAGGAACTCAAAGGCACGAAGCCCGACGTATAGATAATCAGTTGCGTGGGAGAGCAGGTCGTCAGGGAGATCCAGGAAGTTCAAGGTTTTTTGTGGCGTTAGATGATGATTTAATGAAAAGATTTGGTGGTGATAAAATCAAAGCTGTGATGGATTGGGTTGGTATGGATGAAGATGCTCCTATAGAACATGGAACAATTGGTAAACAGATAGAACGTGCTCAAATTAGAGTTGAGGGTTTTCATTTTGATTTACGTAAACATTTGGTTGAATATGATGATGTTATTAATACTCATCGAGAAGTGATTTATAAAGAAAAAAATAGCTTATTAGAGGGTGAGGATTTCAAATCTAACGTATTGGTTATGGTAGATGAGGAAGTTAGAAATATAGTTAGTAGGTATGATTTATCTAAAAATGCAGATATTCCCGAGACTTTAAAATCAGAAATCCATTCAATTATTCCATTCAATAATTTTGACGAGATAGAAAAAAGAGGGGATGAGTCTTTTGCCGATCGTTTGATTGGTAAAATTATGGGATATTTTGAATCTCAATATAATAATTTAGAAATTATAATTACCGATGATACATTACGCTCAATTGAGAGACAATTAATTTTAAGAATAGTTGATACTCAATGGGTACAGCATTTAACATCTATGGAGAATTTGAGAACAGGAATTGGGTTACAGGCTTATGGACAACGAGATCCTTTAGTAATGTATAAAAGAGAAGGACATTCAATGTTCCAGTCTTTAATGGATCGTATAAGATATCAGGTTACACGAACTGTTTTTCATATTGCTGATGGTTCAAAAAATCAAATTTCACCAGAGAATAGTTTTAATAAACGAAAAACAAGTAATCAAGGTCAAAAATATTATAATAATGGAAACAATGATAATGACACTAAGGTATTATCTACTGTAGGTTCGAATAATCGAAAATTAGGAAGAAATGAACCTTGTTATTGCAATAGTGGGAAGAAATATAAAAAATGTCATGGAGCATTATAATTTTGCGCCGTTACTTCTAAGATTTGATCGATGAAAAAATCTGACCTCCTTAATAATTTTAAGAATTCATTACGTAAAGGTGATTCTTGGATACATTCTCTTTTTGAAACTATATCAGTGTGGGAAATTCCAACTGAAATATATCGTGGTAGAGAATATATTTATCTTATTGAAGGAGAAGCATTTGATTTGATTTTATTAGCTGAAAGAATATGTGGTTTTGCAAATGATTTGTTACCTGAACAAGAACTAAAAAATCTACTTTTTTATAATGAATTCCCAGAATCTTTTGACCTAAATGAATTTAAATCTATATTAGGTATAGATAAGTTTCGTGGTTATTTAAATTATTTTTATGGAGTTACTATTGAATCATCTTTGCAAATTGCATTAGAGCTCGAGATACAAAAGAGGCATATAAGTAATAGCTTTACCGATATGAATAATTTTACTGATGATGCATATTTTGAGATTTATGGGAAATCTAGAGAAGAATTATTAAAATCTTTTTTATTACAAAAAGGTGACTTTTACAGAAATGAAATCTCATTACAAAGATTGAAAGAATTTACTTATTGGTTATTTAAATATAGATTGTCTTTTTCTGATAGTGCTAAAATTGCTAGTGATACTCAAAAAGGTTTGTTACAACTAGAAAAGATGTCAAAAAAGAAACTAATTTTAGAACAAAAAGAGCTTAATTATAATGACTTAATTTTGCTTAAGAATAGTTTGGTATGATTAGATTGTTATATTTTTTATTAAGTCGTTGAGTCTGATTTTTCGGTTTTCCAAATTTTTTAATTGATCTTTTGTTTTAATGATTACTTCTTCAGGTGCTTTATTGATGAATGATTTATCTTTAATCATGTGAACTAACCTATTGATATGTGGATCTATTTTAATTAATTCATCACCTAGTTTCTTATATTGTTTTTCTAAGTTAACTGTTTGTTCAAATTGGATTGTAATTGTCCCCTTACTTAAAACTAGTGTAATTTGATTGGGGGTTTTTTCAATATTTGTTTTCTCTCTTGAGATGTTGATTACATTAAGACCGGATAATGATTTTATGACATTTTGTTCTTGGTCTATTAGTTTATTTTTTGTTCCGATGTTGATATTTGCTTTTAATGATGATTTATGAGGTATTTGAAGATCACTTCGTAGATTTCTAATTGTATGTATGATCTCAATTATTATGGATATATCATTTTCTGCTTTTGTATCAATAAGTGATGAGTTTTTTGTAGGGAATTCAGTTATTATTAGAGGGGTATTTCTTGTTTCATCTGAAGGTATTTGTTTGGATAATATTTGCCAAATTGTTTCAGTAATAAATGGTGCAAATGGATGCAAAAGTTTTAGAGTTTCTACCAATACATGATATAGGGTTGGAATAGCAGATGATTTTCTTAATTTAACAAATTCTAAATACCAATCACAATATTCAGACCAGAAAAAATCCTGAATTTGTTTTTGTGCTTCACCAATTTGGTATGTTTCTAATAAATTATTTACATTTTCAATTGTGTTTTGTAATCTTGATAGTATCCAACGATCTTCTAAATGAGTCTGTTTTTTATCTATATCATCTGAATAAGTTACTGTATTGTTCTCGATTTTTGAATTAACAAATCTGAAAGCATTCCAAAGTTTATTAGCAAAATTACGACTTGATTGTAACCTTGATTCGTTAAGACGCATATCATTACCTGCACTAGTCCCGCTTGTTAAGGATAGTCTTAGTGCATCAGATCCGTATTCCTTGACTATATCTAGAGGATCGGTGACATTTCCTTTTGTTTTACTCATTTTTAGTCCTTTTGTATCGCGGACTAGTCCATGCAGGTATACAGTATCAAAAGGAATAGTCCCTGTATTTTCAATGCCCATCATTATCATACGAGCAACCCAGAAAAAGAGTATATCGTGACCAGTTTCTAGTACTGAAGTTGGGTAGAATTTATCTAAATCTTCAGTGTTTTCTGGCCAACCTAATGTTGAATGAGGCCATAGTGCGGAACTAAACCAAGTATCTAGTACATCTGGATCTTGGTTAATAGATGTACTATTGCAATTATGACAGTTTGTAGGATCCGTAATTTGGATTGTTAATTGATCACACTCACTACAATACCAAACTGGAATTCGATGGCCCCACCATAATTGCCTACTAATACACCAATCTTTAATATTACTCATCCAATTGAAATAAATTTTTGAGAAATGATTAGGTATAATACGAATGTCTTTATTTTTTACTGCCTGAATTGCAGGTTTTGCAATTGGTTCCATTTTAACAAACCATTGTTTGCTGATAATAGGTTCAACTACATCATCACACCTACTACAATGTCCAACTGAGTGGTTATAAGGAATTATTTTTTCTATTTGTTCTAAATCAGTTAAATTTTGTACAATTTCAGAACGAACAGTTAGAGGGGATTTCCCCTTATATTCCTGAGCGTTAGAGTTCATTAATCCTGAAGTATCTAATATATTAATTATTTTGAGATTATGTCTTTGACCGATTTCAAAATCAATGGGGTCGTGACCAGGAGTTACTTTTAATATTCCAGTTCCAAATTCCATTCCAACAATATCATCTGCAACTATAGTTATTTTTCGTTTAGTAAGAGGTACATTAACTTGTTTACCAATAAGATGCTGGTGCCTTTTGTCTTCAGGATGTACTGCTATTCCTGTATCTGCAAGTATAGTTTCAGGGCGAGTTGTAGCAATGGTGATAAAATCATCCGTAGTTGACAGTTTATATTTAATAAAGTATAAGTTTGAATCTTGGTTTTTATGATTAATTTCAAGATCTGATAATGCTGTAGAACATCGTGGACACCAAGTTACAATTCTTTCGCCTCGATAAATTAATCCTTTGTTATAAAGGTTTACAAAAGTTGTCCGTACAGCTTTGGATGGATTGGGGTCAAGGGTGAATGATTTTCTTTCCCAATCACATGAAGCTCCTAAGCTTTCTAGTTGGTTATAAATTCTGTCTCCATATTGCCGGACCCATTTCCAAATCTCATCAACAAAAGCCTCTCTACCTAAAGCATGACGTGAAATATTTTTTTTTGATAGCATTCTTTCTACAACAACTTGAGTTGCTATACCTGCATGGTCTGTACCTGGTAAATAGAGGGTAGGATGCCCTTTCATACGTCGCCATCTTACCATTAGATCTTGCAATGCAGTTGTTAGGGCATGCCCCATATGCAATTCTCCTGTGACGTTAGGAGGAGGCATAATAATTACAAATGGTTTTTTTGTAGATTTTTCAGATGGTTTAAAATATCCTCTATTTTTCCAAAAATCATATATGGTTTTTTCTGTTTGATTTGGAACATATACTTTTGGGATATTGTTTGCTGAATCTGATTGATTCATTGCAAATTCCTTTTTATATATAGCTTAATATTATTACTTTTCATTTATTAACTCATCATCGATATAATTTTGTTGATTATTTGATTTGCAACTTCATATTTAGGCATTATTCCTAATTTTAATGTATTCCCTTTATTATCTATTATCGTAACTTTATTGGTATCTATCGAAAAACCAGCACCTTTTTCTGTAACATTATTTGCTACAATTACATCTAAGTTTTTATTGATTAATTTTTGTTTAGCATTTTCTTCAAGATTTTTTGTTTCTGCAGCAAAACCGACTTTAAATAGATTATCATAGTTAATATTACTCAAGATATCTAATGTTCGTTTTGTTTTAAGAGTATATTCTGTTTTTTCAGATTTTTTAATTTTCTCCTTTTTCATTGTAGTGGGTGTCCAATCAGATACAGCAGCTGCCATAATTAAGACATCAGCATTAATACAAACTTCTTTTAATGTTTCGTACATTTCATTAGCAGTATTAGTCTGAATCGAATCAATTCCTATAGGTGGAGTCATTTGTGTTGGGCCAGTAACTAATATTGTTTTTGCACCACGATCTCTTGCAACATGAGCTAAAGCAAACCCCATTTTCCCTGACGAGTTGTTAGATATATACCGAATTGGATCTATAGGTTCACGAGTTGGCCCAGCAGTGATAACAAATGTTTTACCTTGTAGATTTCCTTCTTCTCCTAATATTGTAGATATATAAGAAATTATATCTAGAGGTTCTACCATACGTCCCATTGAAATACTACCTGATGCAAGATAACCTTCCACAGGGCCAATAATTTTAAAACCTCTTGATTTAAGTGTTTGAATATTTGATTGGGTTGCATCATTTTTCCACATATTTGATTCCATAGCTGGGAAAATAAGTTTTGGTTTATTAGAGGCTAAGATAGTAGTAACTAATGGATCATCTGCAATTCCATTAGCTATTCGTGCTATTGTGTGGGCTGTAGCAGGTGCAACAACTATTATATCTGCCCAATTACCATTATAAATATGATCATTACTTTCAGAGATTTCAAAAAGAGATGTAATGACTTTTTCTTGGGTAATATATTCAAAAGAAAGACTAGTGATAAACTTTTGTGAAGATTCGCTCATTATAACTTTTACTAGTGCTCCACACTGTTTTAACTGACTTGCTAAATATAGACTTTTGTAAATGGATATGCTGCCTGTTACTCCTAGTAAAATTTTTTTACCGATTAGGTTGGAATTGGAATTTATGTAGTTAACGTGTGAGTGCTCATGGTTTTGAATAATAGGATCTTTTGCAAAAAACCATGCCTCTGGTTTATTGAATAAAAATGCTAATTTTTCTAGTATTTTTAAACTAGGAGAATATGAAGCTAATTCGTAATTACCATAAGTTACAACGTGAATCCCTATAGTATTGGCAACTTGTTCCTGCGTCATTTTATTTTCTTTACGCGCAGTTTTCAGTTTTTCCGCGATTAAATTAACAAGGTTAGTGGGGTTTTTTTTTCTACTCATAATATCTTTGATTGTTAGTTTATAACATATCGTTGGTATTATAAAGTAATTCTTTAGTTTTTATTATGGTTTTTGTTTAGATTATATATTATTGCTAGTCCAGTTATGGTTAAGTTAGGATTGATAATGTCAAATAAGTTTTCTTTTTGGTTGATTTCGTGAACTAATCCACCAGTACCTATAACGGTTGTATCTTGGTTTCCTAGTTCAGATTTGAATCGTTGTATCATTCCTCGTATAAGATCTGCGAATCCAAATAATAATCCTGATTGTAGAGAATGAATTGTATTTTTCCCAATTGCTTTAGGTGGTGTTTTTAATTCAACTCTGTGAAGTTGAGATCCTTTTTGAAATAAAGTTTCAGCTGCAATTTCTATGCCAGGTGTGATTGCTCCACCTAGATATGTACCCTTTTCGTCAATTGCATCGAAAACAGTTGCTGTTCCTAGATCTACTATTATAGCTGGACCACCGTATAGCTGTAGAGCAGCAGCAGCGTCAACTATTCTATCTGCACCTACATCACGAGGACTATCATATGAAATATTTATTCCAGTTTTGATTCCTGTTCCGATCACTAGAGGTGAACAATTAAAGTAGAATTCAGACATTTTGGTAAAGGTCGATGTGATCGATGGGACCACACTGCATATTGACGCGGATTTAATGTGCTCTACTGAGTATCCATTGATCCCTATTAAATTTGAGATGATACTACCATATTCATCAGGTGTATTATTTAATGATGTTGATATATCCCATCGATGCAAAAGATTATAGGTATTATCTTTGTCTCCTGTTTCTTCAAATAATCCTAAACTTGTAGATGTGTTTCCTATATCTATTGTTAACAACATAAATAATTCTTTCAATTAGATTTAAGATTTGTAGCTTTAATAATAATAAAATTATACCAAATCAATTATGAAAAATAACATTTCTTTATTTGACAGTGTAAATATGCTGTGTAAAAATGAATGATTAGGGGAGCTTTTTTAGCTGAGAGGACATGATCGACCCTGATTACCTGATCTGGATAATGCCAGCGGAGGGAAGAATGATAAAATTTATAAATTCCAATATAAAAAAATCATCTGATAGACTATCTGTTTTGGTTGATTTATGTAATATAAGTCACTTAATAAAACGTATTTTCATAACGTTCTTTGCAATTATTTTTTTTATTGCTTGTACTAATGTTTCTGATTCTACTTTACGTATTATTACCCATGATAGTTTTGAAATAAATCAGAGTGTTATAGAGCAGTTTGAAACTGATAATAATGTTCAAATTGAAATACAAAAAGCAGGTGATGCAGGTGAAGTAATTGTTAGGGCAATTTTAGAAAAAGGGAATCCATCAGCTGATTTATTATATGGAATAGACAATACATTTTTGGGACGAGCATTAGATGAACAATTATTTATTGCATACAAATCGCCATTTTTATCCTTGGTTCCTAGGAATTTACAAATAGATTCTTCTAACCACGTAACTCCTGTTTCTTATGGTTTTGTAATGATTAACTATGATAAAGAATATTTAAATGATCACCAGCTTACACTTCCATTATCTCTGGAAGATCTTACTAATAAAGAATGGAAAGGTAAATTGGTTGTGGAAAACCCATCTACTTCTTCTCCTGGTTTAACATTTCTTCTAGCGACTATTTCTTATTTTGGAGTGGATGATGAATATGATTATCTCGATTTCTGGAGTGATTTGAAAGATAATGAGGTAGTTGTTAAAGATGGTTGGACAGCAGCATATTATACTGAATTTAGTAAGAATGGAGGCACTATACCTTTAGTGGTTAGTTATAGTACAAGCCCTGCAGCAGAAGTATATTTTTCTGAAGGGAAATATACTGAACCACCTACAGGTAATCTTGATTTACCAGGAGCATCTTTTTTACAAATTGAAGGAATTGGGATATTAAAAGGCACAACTAAAGAAAAGCTTGCTCAAAAATTTATTGATTATACTTTACAAGAGAAATTTCAAGAAGATATTCCTTTAAATATGTGGGTTTATCCAATTAATATGAAGGCAGTTTTGCCTGATGTTTTTAAATATGCTGATCAGCCTAAACATCAAGTTTCACTTGATCCTAAGTTAATTTCAAAAAACAGAGAAAAGTGGATTGACAATTGGTCTAAGGTAATCCTTAATCGATAATAATTTGTTTAGGTGGAATTGTGATTAGGCGAGATATAGCAAGATTTTTTATGTTTACTCCTGTTGCTATTTTTATAGGAGCATTTATTATTTATCCCGTATTTATGTTGTTTTTTCGTAGTTTTTCAGGAGAATTTAGTACTTCTAATAATGTTATAGATTTAGTTAGACATAATAATTATATATGGAGCGTTGCTTGGTTTACGCTTTGGCAAGCTTTTTTATCAACAATATTGACACTTATAATTGGAATACCGGGAGCTTATTTATTTGCTAAGTATAATTTTTGGGGAAAATCTTTATTTAGGTCATTAGTTTCGTTACCTTTTGTAATGCCCACAGTTGTGATAGCAATAGGTTTCATTTCCTTATTTAGTAGTAATGGTCTGATAGATAGAGTTTTTTCAATGATTGGGCTAGATGGGTTTCAAGTCAATGGAGTTAACGGATTAGTTTTTATTTTATTAGCACATATCATGTTTAATTATTCGATTGTCATTCGTATTGTTTCTGTAGTTTGGGAAAATATTGATGAACGTTTATTAGAGGTTGCTTCTATACTTGGGTCAAATTGGATGGACACATTTTCCCGTATTATTTTGCCTATACTGTATCCGGCAATTTTGTCTTCAGCAATATTAGTTTTTATGTTCTCTTTTACTAGCTTTGGTGTTGTTTTAATGTTAGGAGGTTATGAATATTCTACTTTAGAAGTTCTAATTTATCAGTTAACAACAAAAATGTTTCGTTTAGAAACAGCAGCGATTATTGCTATTGTACAGATATTGATTATATATATATTTTTGTACATAAATTCTGTTTTACAACAAAAATTCATGAGAGATAATGGTCTTTCTTATAGAAGAATTGTTAAAAAAGAAAAACTAGTAAATTCTAAGAGTTTAATAGTACTTTTTAGCATTGTAATATTAGTTTTTGTAATGCTATTACCCTTAGTGGCGTTAGTTGATCGGATAATTTTCATTTCGGAAAATTATTTAGAATCATTTATTAATCTGTTCAAATTTCGTGAGCATTCTTATTTTTTCATATCTCCATGGTTGGCAATTTTTAATTCACTTAAATTTGCATTAATATCATCCTTCATATCTGTGTTAATTGGAGGAATTTCTTCATACTATCTATCATCTAAGAAAAAACAGAATAGAATAAATTTAATTGATGCATTTTTAATGTTACCGCTAGGGATACCTGCAGTAGTTTTAGGATTAGGCTTTTTGTTAGCATATTCTTATTACCCGATAGATTTACGAGGGAGCTGGATTGTAATAGTGCTCGCACATTCAATAATTGGTTATCCGTTCGTTATTCGCAGTATATTGCCAATTATTAATAATATACCTTCGAATTTGTATGATTCAGCTAATGTACTAGGTGGTAGTACTATTTATATATTTAGAACTATTACAATCCCACTAATCTGGCGAGGAGTATTGGTTGGTACACTTTTTGCATTTGCTGTTTCGATAGGTGAATTTGGATCTTCTCTAATTTTGTATAGAAAAGATTTAGTAACAATACCTGTAGCTATATATAGATATCTTGGTCAACCTGGAGATGCAAATTTATTTGCAGGTTTAGCTATGAGTTTGATTTTAGTTTCAGTTGTTTTAATAAGTTTTATTTTAATAGAAAAAATTAGGTTTAGAGGTGAAGGAAGTTATTACTAATGGTATTAGAGATTTCAGGTTTAACTAAATGTTATGAAAATCACCCAATATTTCAAAATTTGAATTTGTTTGTTGAAGAAGGAGAAATGGTTGTATTGTTGGGGGCCAGTGGAGTTGGTAAAACAACATTACTTAGGTTAATTGCTGGATTAGAATCAGTTGATCAAGGTTCTATAAAAATTAAAGGTGAATTAGTCAATAATATTCCTTCTTCAAAAAGAGGAATAGGTATGATGTTTCAAGATTTAGGATTATTTCCTCATATGGATGTTTTTTCTAATATTGCATTTGGATTACGAACAAAAAAAGAAATGAAAGTAAATATACAAAATAGAGTATATGAATTATTATCTATGCTTCAACTTGAAGGATATGGAAACAGAAATGTAAATCAATTATCAGGGGGAGAAATGCAAAGAGTTGCTTTAGCACGTGCATTAGCCCCGTATCCTGCAATTTTGTTATTAGATGAACCTCTAGGTTCTCTAGATAGACCTCTTAGAGATATTTTACAAGATCAAATAAGGTTTTTATTGAAAGATTTAAATATAACTGTGTTATATGTAACTCATGATAGAGATGAAGCTTTTGTAGTAGCAGATAGAATAGCATTTGTAGACAATAAACGTATAATCCAAATTGGTACTTCTATGGATGTGTATAATAATCCGAAATATTCATCTGTGGCTAAACTTCTAGGGTTTAAAAATATATTTAAAGGTAAATTAATTAGGAAAGAAGATGATAATTTAATTTTCCAAACCCAGATTGGAGATATTTTTGTGGAAAACCCCAAAAGTACTGATATGATTAAAACCTCCATGGATTCCAAATTATATATTGATTCATCTGGAATTAAAATTTTAGACATAAGAAATTCTTCTGATCCGAATACGTTTACTGCTAAAATTAGAGATATTCGTTTTAAAGGGGATTATAATGAAATTG
>CEVQ01028784.1_pt1 | contig 13542 bp, 10 predicted proteins | sample 356551 | NCBI WGS metagenome assembly CEVQ01 (sample SAMEA2623756, study PRJEB7988) | marine metagenome | biome: marine biome (ENVO:00000447); feature: mesopelagic zone (ENVO:00000213); material: "saline water (ENVO:00002010), including plankton (ENVO:xxxxxxxx)" | depth 250 m | reverse complement strand
GGTTCAGCCGTGTGCCAAATGTCCATTGACCTGAAATGTGAGCGATTCGGTACTGGGTATCCAATACCGTGAATTATCGCTACTTTTCCCTGATGATAAAGGTCTTTGATTTGATTCATACCAGGGTTCAAACCGTAACCCTTATCAAGAGGGATCACCTGATCATCTGTGATTTTAATGTTGGGTCGAGCGTCTTTGTAATGACCGTTTTCGTAGGGCACGATGCAATTCAGGTAATCATTGCCCCCAGAGAGTTGAATTACAACTAAGACTTTTTCTCGTTTTTCAGCCACTCTGGAACTCCTGCTTTTCTTTTACTGCGAACTTGTTCAAGATGGAAATATTCATATTTTAATTTAGCGCGTTGTTTCAATCATCCAGTCGTTGGTAGATTTGTAATCTGTGCCTGAGTGAATCGGCTACTACTAGCCGTCCTTCAGGATCGATTTCCACAGCGATAGGATCCCAGAAATAGGCTTCTACCCTTGCTGAAATTTCATGCTCGTCATCTGTGTCGACTTCTATATAGGGGTCGAATCTTGAACGGGCGTCAAGTTCGTCCGCATTAGCTTCTAAGTATTCTTGAGCCCATGGTGAAACTGTCGCCTGTCCGCGCAATGACGCATGGAAATTCCAGTGGTGATCAAATACTTGCACGCGTTGGTTGCCCCAGTCTGCTACGTATATGAAACCATCTTGGTCAACCGCTACATCGGAAGGTCTATTAAACAAGCCATCATCGCTGCCTGATGAGCCGTACATGTCAATGAACTTTCCATCTTCGGAAAAGCGTTGTATCCGGTCGTTGCGCCAGTCCGCTACATAGACGTTCTCGTCATTGTCGGTGTCGATGCCCCACGGTAGGTTGAACTGTCCTTCGGCGATTCCTTTTGAACCCCAGTGGGATAGGTACTGACCATCTAGGGTCATTTTTTGTATGCGATTATTTAGGTGGTCAACCAACAGAAGATTGCCATCAGACGTTACTTTGAGTGCTGATGGACCATTAATTTGTCCTGGCTCGGTTCCAAGTTCTCCCCACTTAGACTCGAATTCTCCATCTGCATTGAAGACGGTGATTCGATTTAATTCCTCATCAGCAACGTAGATTCGATCATTTGAATCATGGGTAATTGCGGCTGGCCCAGTGAACTGTCCGTCAGCTTTACCGTCACTTCCAAATTCCCCATACCAACCGTGGAGCAGATCGCATATACCAACCCGAATTCCAAGGCGATGCATTGGGCTGCGATTTATCACGTATACACGCCCGTCAGCCCGCACCGAAATATCTACTGGAAGATGAAAGCCTCGTCCACCGATATCCGCTCCGAAGCCTACGGTGTCGAGGTACTTGATTTTTTCCGTCTTAGTAATCATGGACGTTTTGAACTCAGATCAGTTGGTATTCTCGTGTCGATACTATTAGTTGTAATAATGAGGAGACCTGCTGATCACGGTCGGAACTATTACGTGAAGCGAATTTCACCAGCTCAGATCGTGTTTCATCTGATACGTCCAGCCGACCTAGATGTGTTAGGCAAGCATCTATGAGGGTTTCAGGTGAATCGTCTGTTCCAGATTCCTCTTTTACTTGGTCGACGATTTTCCGAATTCCAGGACGGTCAAGATCACCCATTATTTCGCTAGCAAAATTGACCCTTTGCACCATTGAGCCTGTCGAGATCCAGTCGTTTGCACCCATCCATCCTTCCACACTTGGGGGAGCGAGAAGGGTTTGACCCATAAATCCGCTTGCTGCAGTGGCGGAGTAGACATCATTGGTAGGCCATTCAAATGCTTCCGCAAGTCTGAGTGTCCCCGCTATTAGTTCCGCCGGGCTTTTTATACGTGCATACCTAGAAGACTGGGATTTGAATGAATCTGATAGAAACAATGCTCGAAGCATCGCCTTTATGCTGTACCCAGATGCAAAATATGCATCGCTCATGATATCTATCACGGTCGGATCTTTTGGAGGAAAATGTGGCCACTGTGGAACTGGCAATTCATCTGCTACAAAGTAGTGATAAAGATGACGAGAAATAAATGCGGCTGTCGCGGGCTGTTTGACGATGATGTCAATCACATCTTCACCATTGAAGTTGCCAGTATTACCTAAGAAGGTCTTTTCTCCATCATCATGGTCGGTCTCGTCGTATTTGTATTGCCATGCGATATAACCATATGGCCTCATAGTGTTATTGCGCATCTTTAGCGCCATGTAATCTGTATTAGCTACAGTCCAACCTGTGAAAGCCCGAGAGCATTCCTTTATGTCCTCTTCGGTGTAATTCCCGACTCCCATCGAGAATAGTTCAAGTAATTCTCTGCCGTAGTTTTCATTTATGGAGTCTTTGTGATTGTCTTGATTGTCCAGAAATAAGATCATTGCCGGGTTTTTGGAAAGTTGGATAAGTATTTCCCGAAAATTACCGAGCCCATAATTGCGGAACATTTCGATCTGTGAAGTCATCACTTTGCCCTGGATCAACTTGGTTTGGGCAGTAGCAAAGACCCTATGCCAAAACAGAGCCACCTTTTCGATAAGAGGCGCATCGGTTGTCGACATCCTGTACACCCAGTTGGATCCAGAACTGAGACCTGTGCGCAGGTCCGACTGGTCAATGTGATAACGCCTTATCAAATCCTGTGGTAGCGATGATGTGTCTACCGCGTCTAAAAGTTGATCAACAGCTTGTTCATAATCCATGCTTGAGAAATGATCAAGCTCTGTGACAGTCCCACCGAAACCAGCACGCCGTAGCAGATGGGCGACCAGTGATTTGTTCTCAAGTGATGTGTCTGTAGTCATTCCTGTGATACCTCAAAGTGGATTCTACACACGACTGACATATGTGTACAAACTTTCCTGGTATTCGGATGAATCGTGATCGAGGCGATGGATTTATATATGGCTTATCAAAAATCTTTTCCGGACAACATTTTATTTTCGTAATTGAGTTTTTCGTAATTCTCTTTTTCTATAATCAGGTCAAATTTTTTAAACAGTTTTTGCGTCTTCCGCGGATACTCTGCAGCAAGTACCCTTGGTTGAGCCGCGAGGGTGACGGGTGGTCGCCGCTGCATTTCTTGCAGGGGAGGAAAGTCCGAGCACCTCATGAATCAGAGTGCCTGCTAACGGCAGGGCGGGGTGACCCGACAGATAGTGCAACAGAAAATAATCCGCCAGTATGAAAGTGCTGGTAAGGCTGAAAAGGTGCGGTAAGAGCGCACCGCCCGTATGGTGACACACGGGGCTAGGTAAACCTCACTCGGTGCAAGACCAAATAGGGAAGCGTTGACCGGATTCGGGTAGCTTCCGGGTTGGTTGCTTGAGCCTGTAGGTAACTGCAGGCCTAGATGGATGGCCGCCGCCGGTTCACTGAACCGGTACAGGACTCGGCTTATAGTCAGCCTCGCGGCTAGTCAGTTTAAACCCCCGGCTAATTATTCAAGGGACATATGTTTAGGTATCGATTGTGAAATCCACGTTTAATCGATTGGCCATTTCTCGAAAATAGTTCACAGTGTGACGCGGTAAAGGTATCCCGGTTTCACTACGTTTTTCGACGTACTTTGCATCGGGGTAGCCTGGATATTGGATGTCAGGAGATCCTGGAGCAGGCTCTTGTGAACGTAATGTTCTTAGGATGTCATCCATATCAGCTTTGAAATCTTCTGCGGGACGGAACCCATCTATACGGGTAGCCTGAAAATAATGGCAAAATCTACCGCCTTTTGGATCGTTTAGCAGCATGCCTGACAACGTTTCACCCGGTAGAACTCCGCCTAGTACGTCAGCCATCATGCCGATTCCCATACCTTTATGGGCGCCTTGATCGTATGTGCCGCCTAAAGGCGGTTGCCCGATAGCTTCTCCGCGGCGAGTTATGTCTGTTACGGCCTTGCCATTGGCGTCTTGCGCCCATCCTTCCGGAATATCTACACCGAACGCCTGGGCTATAGAAACTTTTCCGTATGAGGTAGTTGAGGAAGCCATGTCTATCACGAATGGTGGTTCCTTCTCTGCCGGGGCCGCAAACGCCATCGGGTTTGTTCCCATCCACGGGTATCGACCGTTCATGGGTATTATCACCCGACCACCTCCAGAAGACATCGAGAAGCCGAGCATGTCGTGCTCCAGGGCTAGCCGGGCGTAATAACCGGCAGCACCGTAGTGGGATGAATTTTTCACAGCTACGGATGCTATCCCTGTGTTTTTGGCTTTTTTGATTGCCAGTTGCATAGCTTTGATGCTCGCTATCATCCCCATGCCTTTATCTGCGTCGATGACAGCGGTACCCGGTGTTTCATGGGTTACTTCAATGTTAGGGGTTGGATTGATGTAACCGTTTAGTAGACCTGTGAGATAGTGCAGGTCGAGGTTGTAGCAAACACCGTGCGTGTCTATACCGTTCATATCAGCATCTACGAGGACTTCAGCACATAGTTCTGCCTCGTTGAGAGGCATTCCTGCACCGCTAAAAAGTCTTGTTATGAAATCGGTGAGTGGTTCAGCATGTACGAAGGTGGGGTCAGGAATATTCTTTAGTTTTTCTAGGACCATCGATTGGTTCTTAACTTTCTAATGACTTGTTTCGGATTGCAATTTCAAAGCAATTGTGAGTACAGAAATGAATGTTACTTGGCTATCGTTGTTGATAGGACCTATGTTCTAACCTTGTTTATTGTGCCAAAGTAATGGCTTGCTAGTACATTAAACAACCGATTCTGATAATTGGCTTGAACTTTGGAGTTGTCATTCGATGGCTGATATTGCTGACATTGTTGTTGTGGGGGGAGGAGTTCACGGTGCTTCGACGGCCTGGCATTTAGCAAAACGCGGCGTGGGAAATATCGTGTTGCTGGAAAAAGATGGGATAGCGTCCGGGGCATCTGGTTGGTCGAGTGCAATTGTTCGGATGCACTACCAACTTGAGTCACTTGTGAAAATCACTATGTACGGTCGTGAACTGTATGGGGATTGGGCGAATATTGTGGGGGTAGGTGAGAGTGGATTCCGCAAGGTTGGCTTTCTTGTGCTGTTCCCTGAAGATGAAATTGAGCAAGGCCAAAAAGTTGTAAAAATGCAAAATAGGCTGGGTATCGATACTCGTTTCATTTCTAAGGAAGAAGTGAGTCAAATAGAGCCTCGATTATCAATTGATGATGTTGCAGCGGGTGCATGGGAACCGAATTCAGGCCACGCGGACGGCTCTACCGTGGCGAACTCTTTTATAGCTGCAGCGCGTACTTTAGGCGTTGATGTTCGTATAGGTACGGAGGCACTGGGATTAACAACCAATCATGACAAGATCACGGGTGTCGAAACTTCTGAAGGGATGATTTCCGCCGGGACTGTAATTGTTGAAGCGGGTTTTCGAACAAGTGCTTTGCTTGAGCCCCATGGGATTGATCTTCCGATAACTCCTGTGCGTCATGCTATCGCCGTTATTAAAAGAACCCAGGATTTTGGTGAGTTTCATCCTGTTGTGTCTGATCGTGTTGCAAGGGCATACTACAGACCAGAAGCGCAGAACTTGGCGCTACTGGGAGAACACGATCCTCTGAGAGGTCCAGTAGACGAAGACGTTGAGCTTGCCAAGCCACCGGAAATGGATGAGCAGGTCAGTTTGATGCAACGGTTTTCCCATCGATTTCCAGGTCAAGATTCCGCCTCGATGATGCGGGGTTACACCGGCGTCTATGACTGTTCTCCTGATTTTCAACCTGCTTTTGGAAAGGCTGAGGCACTGGATGGCCTGTTTGTAGGTGCCGGATTTAGCGGCCATGGATTTAAGCTGAGCCCCGGGATTGGAAAGATCCTCAGTGACTTAGTAGTCGATGGGTCAACTGACATGATTGATGTGAGTCCGTTCAGGGTTGAACGATTTGCCGAGGATGACTTATTACTCGGCGGTGAAGGTTACGCAAATCGTTCTTTGGCTTAATTAAAAATCGGATTTGAACCGCCAAATGAATCTATGGCGCTTCCTGTTATGGCAGAACTGGCATCAGATGCAAGAAACAGTGCTACCTGTGCGATCTCTTCGGGATCCATCAGTGTTGGATTTTCGGATCGTCCTTTCGTATTAAATGCTGAGCGGTAACCTTCGGTATCCGTTCCCCCTGGACATATTGCGTTCACATTAATTCCGTGTTCATACACCTCTGCAGCAAGTGATTCTGTGAAGCTAATTAAACCTGATTTCGTTACTCGGTAGGCACTACGTCCATATGCACCTTTTCTACCGCCGATGGAGGAAATATTTATGATTTTGCCGTAACCACGCTCGAGCATCCCATGAATCAGCTTTTGAGTTATGAGAAACGATCCGGTTAGATTTACGTTTAACACGTCTCTCCATAGTTCAGGGTCGAAATCTTTCACAGTTATCCGTGGATGAATAATCGCCGCGTTGTTGACTAGGATGTCGACACCGTTGAATTCTTGCTCGGCAGTTTCGGCGAGCCTATTGATGTCAGATTCAATTCCAAGGTCAGCCACAACACCGATTGCAGTTCCGCCAGAGTTTACGATGAAGTTGGTTAGTTTTTCGATTTCCTGACTAGTTCGACCGGTGGTGATCACATTGGCACCTGCAGCGCCGAATGCAATGGCAATTGCCTTACCGATACCTTTGGATGACCCGGTTACCAGTGCAGTTTTTCCATTTAGTGATGTCATGGAACGAATCATAGCCTTATTCCCGGTATTGAACGATATGCTGATCGGCATAATACTTGTAATGCAATCGTTTAATTTTGGGCAGCAGACCGGAGAATTACATGGCAGAAAAGGTGATAGTCACTGGTGGGTCTGGTCGGGCGGGTGAATACATAATCTCTGAACTTGCCGCCAATGGCTACGAAGTTTATAACGCGGACGCCGTTGCCCCGCGTCCGGAGTCTGCCTCTAATGCGGCTCAGTTTTGGCGTATAGATGTGACGGACTATGGTGAGGTATTGAATGCTCTGTCAGGAGCTGATGCTGTTATTCATATGGCCGCAATCCCCGCTCCGAATATGGATCCTGAACATAAGCTGTTTCGGATCAATATGATGGCAAATTGGAATGTCTTAGAGGCTGCTGAAGTCCATGGTATTGATCGTATATGTATGGCTTCATCCGTCAATGCTGTGGGCGCTGGTTGGGGCTCCAAACTTTATACGCCTGAGTATTATCCGGTCGATGAAAATCATCCGACTAGAGTCGAGGACGCCTATTCTCAATCTAAATGGCTTGGAGAAGAGATGGGCGAGGCGTTTGTTAGACGCCGACCTGGGAAAGTGCAAATAGCGAATATGCGTTTTCACGCTTTGTGGGACCCCGAGACTGCGAAGCAACATTTAAAGTCAGGGGATAAGACGTCACTTGACGGCCGCCATCCTATGGGATTTTGGAGTTGGGTTGGTCGACATGATGCGGCGCGTGCGTGCCGCTTGTCGATTGAGAAGGAGTTTGGCGGCCATGAGGCATTTTTCATTAATGCCACCGATACTGTCCTGGAGATTCCGACAATGACTGCGCTGGAAGCAGTTCACTCTGGAGTGGAAATTAGAGAACCTCTTCCGGGGTTTAAGAGTCCGTTGTCTGTAAAAAAAGCTGAGGAGTTACTTGGTTGGATTCCAGTTGAATCTTGGCGAAAAGGAACAGTACTACCTCCTGAGCCTAATGATGCAGTCCCAGTGGGTTATAAACCTCAGTGGACACGTTAAGGGCCTGCCTTAAAGATTAAAAGGTGTACCGTGGCGGCACAACAGTTGATCAGATCGAGTTTAGCTAGTGACTCCGCCGTCGATCGGAATTGCCTGTCCAGTTATGTAGCTAGCTGAATCCGAGCATAAGAACGCTACAACATTTGCCACTTCGCTTGGTTTTCCGTACCTGCTCATTGGGATCCAGCGCTCAAGTTTCTCTCGTATATTGGTATCGTTGTTGTCTATCCCTTGCATCATCGTCGTATCGATAACACCAGGGCAAACGGCGTTTATACGAATACCTTTTTGTGCGTAATCTCTGGCTGCTGATTTAGTGAGTCCTAATAACCCGTGCTTGCTTGCTGTATAGGCTGTTTGCCGTCCTGTACCTCCTCGCAATCCCATATATGAGGAGTCGTTCACGATTGACCCGCCACCATTTTCGAGCATGTATCCGATCTCATATTTCATACTCAGGAAAGTGCCCTTCAAATTGGTGTTTATGACGTTGTCGAAGGTCTTTTCGTCGACCTCATGTAGAGATGATGAAGGTTCAAGAATCCCAGCGTTATTGAATGCTGCATCAAGACCGCCGAAGTGTGCTACTGAGTGTTGGACAGCCCGCTCAATCTGTTCGGGCAGCGTAACGTCCGTCACGACGTAAGTCGCCCTACATCCATTCGCTTCAATCTGGTTTACAGTTTTAAATAAATCGGATTCTCGCCGTGCTGCTGCGACGATCTTTGCGCCATGTTCAGCCATCATTATGGCAGCTTCACGTCCGATTCCTGAGCTCGCGCCAGTAACGAGTATGATTTTATCTTCCAGAAGAGCGGTCATTCGGTAAGTGCCTTTTACTGTTGGTTTGGCTGTTTGCCATCGTTGATGTAACACGTAGCATACGTTGTCCGGCAGATATAGTGCTTGTGCTCGTATTTTTAAATGACTATAGAACTTCGCCCTGTAACAGACGATAATTTCATCGAATGGCGTAAGACGGTTCGCCATGGTTTTGGCGAACATGTACACCCAGACGATATCGTTCGACTTCGGAATGACCGTGCTGAGCTAGATCGTCTGGTTGCAGCCGTGGATACTAAATCGAATCGCATTATTGGTACGGGTGGAGCTGATTCGTACTCGCTCACTGTTCCGGGTGGTGCAACGGTTCCGATGGCTGGCGTTGCTTACATGACCACATCAGTTACTCATCGACGCCAGGGCGCGTTTTCGAACATGATGACTTATATCCATCATGCTGCTCGTGAACGCGGCGATATTATCAGCGGACTCTGGGCATCCCAGTCGAACTTGTATGGGCGCTTCGACTATGGGCTTTCAATTAATTCTTACGATTGGGAAATTGATCCAAGATTTGGAGACTTTTCTCACTTTCCCAACGCTGATGCTAGTAATGGAAGTACAGAGATCACTTTCATAGATGCTGATGAGGCTGGTGTGGTATTGCCCGGGATATATGAACGTATGCATCGTCAAACGTCTGGATCAGTTGATCGCAGTAGCCGTCGTTGGCGCTATCAGCTATTTGATGAAGAACGGGTACGTCAAGGCGCTAGTCCTTTGTTTTTTGCTGTTTGTGAAGAGGGCGGTCAGCAAACGGGTTATGTCTCGTATCGCATGCGTCGCCAGGGTGATTCTGACATGGGGACTCTCGAAGTAATTGAACAGGTTTCCACTACCGACGCTGCCCACGCCGCTATTTGGCGTTTTTTATTGGACTTTGATCTAGTCGGAAAGATCACAGCAATAAACCGTCCGAGTGATGATTCACTTTGGTGGATGCTGTCGAATCCAAGGCGTTTGATTAGAAAATCGCACGACGCGTTATGGGTTCGCTTGTTAGATATTCCTAAAGCTCTTGAGGCGAGGACTTATAACGCTGATGGTATGTTGAAAATCGGGTTGCTATCAGATGCTCAACCTGAGTCCGCTGGTACATATGTGATTGAAATCGATGATTCACGGTGTTCGGTAAAGAAAACAACTGATAGGCCTGATGTGGTTATGACACCTGCAGATCTTTCGGCAATGTATCTTGGCGGGGTTGGTCCTGGGCCCCTTTTTGGGGCAGGGCGCATTAAGGAGACTACGGCTGGATCACTCTTGAAACTTACTGCGATGTTCAATACAGATTCTGATCCATGGTGTGCACATTATTTCTAGGGCAGGGGATTAATTACTCATACTATGACGATCGAATATCGACAAATAACCGCAGCGGAGCATCGACGATTTGGTGTGGCTGTCGAGCGAGGATTCGGTGAGCACTATGAACCTAATCATGATCGATTTCAGCTCGACAAACGGACTCTTACCCCTGAAATGACCATTTGTGCATTTGATGATGGTGAGATTGTGGGCACTTCTGGCGCTTTTCCACTAGAGTCAATCGTTCCGGGTGGCAGGACCATTGGGAACGCTGGCATAACAGCCGTCACAGTCGCCGCGACTCATCGTCGACAGGGCTTGCTCACTAATATGATGAAACGGCTGCTGGAACGTGAACGAGACATAGGGCAGCCAGTGGCTTCCCTATGGGCATCGGAAAGCAACATTTATGGTCGTTTTGGATACGGGATGTCAATCCAGCATCAGGTGTTTAATATTGACACTCGAAAAGCCGGTTTATCGAGTTGCCCGGAAATCTCTGGCAACTTGAGATATGTCGATATTAGCGAAGCTCGTAAAGTGTTTCCTCAAGTATGGGAGTCCGCTGCAGAAATGCATTCAGGTTTTCCTAGATGCGACGATAATCATTGGGATCGCATGATGGCTGGATTCAGTGAAAAAAGTGGATGGGGTAAACCGTGGTTTGTCGTTTACGAGGAAAATAAGACTGCACTCGGATTTGCGATTTATTACTTAAAGTCCCCCTCTGATGGACAGATTACGAACCCTCATGGTGTCGTCAATGCTGACATGATCATTCACAGTAGCCCCGCATCACATGCAGCTTTGTGGAAACACCTTCTCAACATAGATTTATACGATAGATTGAGTACCTGGCGATCATCTTCGGATGATAGTTTGCCTTGGATGTTGGCAGATCTACGTCAACTGGAACGAAGGCCCTATGACGCGGTCTGGTATCGGCTGCTTGATGTTGCTGAGGCTCTATCAGCTCGCACGTATTTGACTTCGGGCACCTTGATTTTCGAAGTTGAAGATTCCTTCATTCCAGAATGGGGGGGTCGATTTGAACTTTCTGGCGGTCCAGATGGTTCGAGATGTACATCTACACGTAAGTTTCCAGATATCACCTTGCCGTCCGCTACTCTCGCTACGATTTATCTAGGAGGGGCCAACTTGAGGGACCTTGAGCGCGCTGGCAGAGCAGAAGAGAACACGGAAGGAGCAATTGAACTAGCTGAAGCCATGTTTGCAACAGTTAGAGCACCATGGTGTCCGATGATGTTTTAGAGTATTTTTTCTTCGCCGCGTGGTGAGTTGATTGTTAAAATATTCAAACTTCACTGCAGTGTTTTCTTTGATGATGGTGAACTCGTATTTTCTAAGCAGGACTTTTCACGAAAATGCGAAATTTTATTACCGTAGAGCTAGTTACCCAAATAGAATGTAGAGGGAACACGAGGAGTACTGATGCCGACATTCACACCTTCGCATCTTGGAAAATGGGAATCATTATTCACCGATTTGGTTGGCGGTGAAGGTTCTGCTTTGACAGAAGAGGGTATATGGATGCTCGGAGCAAAACCCGGCCTCGTATGTGTGTTCGACGAGGAAGAACCGCTATACATCGAAGCCGTGGATAATATTTCTAAGACGTTGCAGTGCTACCTCAAAGGCGGCTCCGAGTGTGATTTTCGAACCATGGTCGGCATAGTTGAAATGGGTGCTTCTTTGAGGAATGCAGCGAGTCGAGCGAAAACAGGTCCGCTGGCTGTGCGTATTTCTAAACGTGTTGCAAAATTTCGATACCGTGTTGTACAAGCCCCATCGAAATGCCTATCGGATCTGGCATGTGCATTTAATGTCGTGGCTGATACGCGGTACGCGGGTCCAAGCGCGTTAGCTAACAGAGCATTGGATGCTCTTCCTCAATAAAGAGTTATGGCCAAATTTAACTTTATTCAAATCGCTGATCCCCAAGTGGGAATGTTCGCTCGGGCTTCTGGGATGGAAGGTGTAGATCAGGAACGCAAAAACCTTGAGACAGCTCTAAGGCAATTTCAGAAAATTGATCCTGCATTTGTTGTTGTTTGTGGCGATATGGTCGATACCGCTGGTGATGACGATCAGATCACACTTATTCGTGAGACGTTAGGTGAATACGGCGCGAAGGTACCTGTTCACTGGGTAGCTGGAAACCACGATATTGGGGTTAATAATTTGATTCCTGACCGTGAGTCAGTTGATATGTACCGGTCAGAGTTTGGCGATGATTACTACGCGTTTGATCACGCTGGGTCGACCTTTATTGTTCTTAATTCGGTTTTACTCGATCAACCACAAAATTTACTGGATGAGCACAAAACACAGATGGACTTTCTAGGTGATACGTTGCTTTCGCGTGATACGTCTGAATCTGAGCATGTTGTTGTATTCATGCATCATCCTTTGTTTTTAAATAACGCTCAAGAACCTGATGTCGATTTCGATTGGGCTCCAAGTCCGTCGAATCAGCGTTCAGGGTATTGGACTGTCCCAATCGAGCGACGCTTACCGGTGGTGAATCTGCTGCGCGAGGCAAATGTTAAAACAGTTTTTGCAGGTCACTGGCATCGCAATCATCAAGCAAGTGACAATGGCCTTGATGTTGTGGTCACGAGCGCACTCGGATTACCGCTTGGAGATGACCCATCGGGATATCGCGTTGTGAATGTTTCGGAGCAGTTATTGAGCCATCGATTTCAGGCTCTTTAACTCGTGATTTCTGATCCTATAACGCTAGTCGCCAGCTAGTACAGGGATTTCTTCTGCTGCCTGTGATTCCCGGTACATACCACCATGTCGATAACGTACACGTGCTGTCGGGTGGTGACGAAGGAATGGCGGAATCGCCATGGATCCTGGATTTTCAATGGCCTCTCGGGCCATGGATTCACCTTTAACTTCATTCTCAATGGCGACAGGGAATCCAGTAGCGATAATGGTGAGTTTTACCTCGTTTTCCATCCTCGGATCGGTCACCGTCCCAAATATTATGTTCGCATCAGGGTGAACAGTCCCAGCAATCACTTCAGCGGCACGCTGCACCTCGTCCAGTGTCAGGTCTGTTCCGCCAGTAACATTGAAAATTACACCCTTAGCTCCGGTTATTTCCACTTCTAGCAAAGGGGAATTAATCGCCTCTTCTGCAGCTTTGATAGCCCGGTTTTCTCCTGAGCCTTTTCCGATCGCCATCCAAGCCGATCCAGCGTGGTCCATAACAGCGCACACATCGGCGAAATCGAGGTTGATATCTCCGGGCAATAGGATCAGTTCGGCTATTGACTGGATGCCTTGCTTTAATACATCATCTGCCATTTTGAATGCAAGATCCATCGTGAGTTGTTCGTCAGAAACAGCAAGAAGACGATCATTTGGGATAACTATGATTGTGTCGACGTTTTGCTTTAGAGCTTCGATGCCTTCCAACGCTTTTTTCATACGGACTGCGCCTTCAAAGGCGAATGGCTTGGTTACCACACCGACAGTTAGTGCACCCAGTTCTTGCGCTACTTCAGCTACTACAGGAGCACCTCCGGTGCCGGTACCACCTCCCATCCCAGCAGCCACGAAAACCAGATCAGCTCCTTGAAGAACTTCCCGAATCTCGTTGCGGTCTTCTTCATGACATTGACGACCTTTTGAAGG
>CEVQ01042640.1_pt1 | contig 13551 bp, 9 predicted proteins | sample 356551 | NCBI WGS metagenome assembly CEVQ01 (sample SAMEA2623756, study PRJEB7988) | marine metagenome | biome: marine biome (ENVO:00000447); feature: mesopelagic zone (ENVO:00000213); material: "saline water (ENVO:00002010), including plankton (ENVO:xxxxxxxx)" | depth 250 m | reverse complement strand
TTTTTCTTTTTCTTTTTCTTTTTCTTTTTTGATTTTTCTTCAACCACAACTGGCGTAGGAGGTACTATATATTGTTTAAAAGCCGAATTATTGAAATCGACATCCATGAACAAAAAGATATCCCTGATATGATCAATTTTCTGGAGCTCAGAAAGCATGGAGTAAAGATCTTTGATCTTAAAGAATGAGTGCATCTTATTCTTATCAGCATCAAAAGGGATCAGGCATTTCTCACCAGCAATGGTAGTCCCTTCTCCTGAATAATATAACATCAAATCAACAGAATCAACATTGGAGTATCCAACACCTGATTCGATTTTTTCGCGAACAAAACCCAGGTGCGGATTGAATATTTCTCGGAAATTTTGGCTTGTGATACCATCTTCAAAGAACCAAAACTGGGAAGGGATCATTTGATGGTTGCCCATACCAAAGAATTCATTAAAATATTGCCTTACCATCTTGACATTTTCTTCTGACGATGATCGGCCAGGAATACTTTCTGTCCAGAAGTTCCGGTTGCCCAAAACAATACCAACCATCTCTTTGGACGTTTTGCCATTTGGAATATTAATAACAAGTTCATTATCAACCTCGGCCTGCCCAGGCTGAACAAAATCAGGCAATGGGACATCAAAAGCTAATAACTCATCCTTACCTTTATAATATTTTAATAATTCTAGGTGAATGGGAATCGTTTTACGCACACCAAAATAATCGTACGTGTCAAAGTAAACTGTAAACCGATCGTCCTTGCTCAAGATCTCAAAACTATAGTCAAACCATTTTCCACCCGGTAGTAAACCGAATGTATGAACCTCGTCAGGGTCACTCTTATACATCTCCCCGCGACGAAATTCAAGGACCGCTGTATCCGTTTTCCCAATAGATAGATTTTGAAATCGAACCGTCAGGGTTGCCGTTTCATTTTTAGGAATGTAATGGTGACCAAATTCATTATCGATTGCAAAATCACTTATCACAAGATCGGGTGGCACCACAGCTAATGTCTGAAAACTAATTGGTTCTGGTTTAAGGTCAGTTCCCGCATACTCATCAACACGAATATTGAAATTTCTTTCACCGGTTTCGATCTTCAATTTTGCAAATAATGGAAAGGTTATGGTTGTAGAGTCACCTACACCTAATATTGGAATCGTTGCTATTGTATCAACTACCAGTGAAGGAGTGATAGCATGGTCAATTGATTCAAGCCACGGTTTTAATACACGTGCGGGACTTCGTCCATCATTGACAATTTTTGCTATTATGTAACCTTTTTCATTACCATCAAGGATCTGATTATCAGATTGTTCAACAAAATATTTTTCCACTAAGGTCAAGTGAGGAGGAGGCAATACCCAACCACAGGTCACAGGAGACAAAGGACCTTCATCACCATCAGCGTCTACAGAAGACAGTTTGTAACAATATTCAGTGTCAAACTCCAATCCCTTGTGTATATAATATATACTTGTGGTCTTGGTCATAAACTTGGTCTCACCGTTCTCCTTATTATGCTCATAGATCCTATATCCTACAGACCCCAGCATTTTTTTCCATCTAAACACGACTCTTTTCACATCCCCGGTCAATGTAAGATCCCTTGGATAGTTGACTAGAACCTTGAAACACTCTTCGTTGGAGAATGGGCCTTCTGTACCGTAGCTGTCCTTAGCAGAGATCTTATAACAATAGAATTTTCCTGGATCAACAATATCCACGTAAAATGTATCAGTCAGATCACTAAGCAATACCCCATCCCTGTACACCCTGTAAATATGATCTATTCTAAGTGGAAGCTGATTCCAGGTAATGGTGATTTTTTCCAAATCCGCAGCGCCGGACATCGTAGTTGCAGTTATCTCCTCATGGGTTCTTAAGGATAAGGAAACCATTGGTCCATCATCTCCATCTTGATCGAAAGAGGCCAGATCATATTTATATTCCGTATCATAATCCAGAGCCTCATCAAAATAAGAAAATTCTTTAGTGGTTAAAATTAGAGAATCATTACGATATAAATGGTAGCCGCTGACCCCTTCAACAGAATTCCATGAGAAATTGATTGTATTCCTCATTATCTCAAATGCAAAATTGGTTGGTGCTGCAAATTGTCCTTTAGCACAGTGCGTGGACGACTGTTCACCTTCAGTTTCATATTCATCTGCGGCCGAAACTGAATAACAGTACTCTTTTCCAGGTGCAACATTATCAGCGAATGATGGTTTATCAAAATCACCAAGATAGTTTCCATTACGGAAAACTTTATAGTATTTCGCAACAGGTGCAAGATCGGTCCATGTCAGCTGTACAGCATTCACACCTCCTTGTGCAACTAGGTCTGGGATCAATACTTCTGGATGCGTGTTAACGATCGTCTCTTCCGACATTGCTCCTTCGTCCCCATCACCATCAAGAGAATTAATAGCATATTTATATTCCGTACCCCACTCCAATGAATCCACATAAACAAGCTCGGGCTGAATCGAAAGTCTCTCACCATCTCGGTATAATGCGTACTTTTCTACTTCCGGAATAGCTATCCAATCTAAGGTTACTATCCGTCCACTTCCCTCTGTTTTCAATGCAGCCATTTTTATATTGGGCTTTAGTATCGGATACTGATAGGATGATTTTTCCTTCTGCCTGTTTGATTCTGGACCTTCGAGATCATAAAGGTCCCAAGCACGAACATGATACTCGTACTTCTTACCAGGTGCCACATTATCTACATATCTTGTTTTTCGTATCTTTTCAGCAATAGCCTTATCATTCTTATATACAGTATAAGACTCAGCATGGGGCAAAGATTTCCATACAATTAAAACTTTTTGGACTCCTCTCTTGGCCCTCATTTCAGGACGTAAGCCATTAGTAGAAAGATTTATTTTAACACTTACATCTTTATTCTTGACCGATACTGCTTTACCACCATTCCCTGCATATTCCCCGTTGTTACCATGACCATCTCCAAACGCTTTAATGGTGTATTGACCAGTAATGATCCGGTTCTCAAAAGTGAATTTTCCGTTTGAACCCGCGGTGAATTCTTCCCATAGAACATTATCCTTGGTATAAAGAAAAACTTTTGCTTCCTCAATCTTTGGTTTCCCTTTTTCATTGATTAACTGACCATTTATCTTAAAAATATCTGGAGTATTCTTTTTCGCAGGTTCAGAAAGTGGCCCCTCTAGACCATCGTCAGATAATGATGAGATCTCATATGTATACTGTTTTGCAAAATCCAAGTCACCATCTTTGTAATTATTTTTCCTAGAGTTAGTCAATTCTTTACCATTTCGATAAATATTATAGGAGGTCGCCCCATCTACCTTCGTCCATTCAAGTGTAATCGAATTCATCTCATCGGAGTAAGGTTCACCAAGGGTCAGTGTGATCTTTTCGGGTGGAGGATATTGTGCCTTATCGCAAGCAGGAACAGACTGAGGACCCTCCGTACCATACTTGTCAACCGCAGTGACCGTAAAACAGTTTTCAGATCCAGGTTCCGTCTTAGCAGTATATTTATTTGACTTGGATGAATCAATCAATGTACCATTCTGATAGATCCTATATTTTACAGCAAGCTCATGTTTGCTCCAGTCAAGATCGACGATACTTTCTCCTGCTTCAGCTTTGATCTTTTTAATCTTTTTTACTTCTTTATGCGTTTTCCCTGGAATAGGGTTTGATTTGGAACCTTCTTCTTGATGATGGTCTATAGTGACAAGCACATATGTGTAGTCTTCATCATATTTTAATTTGAAATCACTATATGACGTTTCAGTTGTGGTATTTACCAAATCATCATCACGATAAATATTGTAGGCTGATGCATTTTCCACAGACCCCCATTTAAGATTTATGGTATTTTTACTGCCCTTTGCTTTTATGTTCTTGGGAGGTGGGAACAATGCCTTACCATATTCAGTCAATGAACGAGTGCTTTTTTCACCACTCTTATCAATTGCTGTCACATTATAAGCAAAAGATTTTCCGGCAACGATCTTATCTTTGTAGGTTGGTTTCTTTACTGTGGTAAGTTCCTGGTTATCTTTGAAAACAACATACTCAACACCACCGGTTACTGGTTTCCAGCTCAGAACAACACTCTCAATTTCAGACTTAACAGTTAATTGAGGCTGTTTTTCATCTTGGTTCGTTGAAATTTCCAGATTTTTTGCACTGGCAGATCTAAGATCAATTTCTTGGGTTGATGTGAATCCACCTTCTCCATAAATATTTAGAGTATACTTGTCTGGTCTTATTTTTTTAAACTTGAACTTTCCATTACTTTTACTTGTTACAGTAGAAACTAATTGGTGTTTCATTGAATAGAGGGTTAGACGAGCATTACCCAGCTTCTTTCCACTTTCATTCAATACCTTACCAGATATTTCAAATGTCTGGGCAATGACCTGACCCAATAATAAGATAGTGACAATGGTAAACCGTAAAGAGTACACCATTGAGCATACAAGTCTCCTGATAACCATAGTTATTCTTGAACCTATTTCTTTATTGTCCTATAATGATCCCAAAACTGGAATATATGTCCCTCGTTTTGGACTCCGCAATCAACTAATACAACTTTATATTAGCTGCTTGGCAAGTTAAAACACAGTACATTTAATTACAAGGTTTATGGAAAACTGGAGTAATAGTATCATATCATCTTTTATATCAATGCTTTATCCAGATTTTACTGCCACGTATTTTTGCGAAAAATAAACAGATTCTGCCCATTCATCAGATGAATAAATTGCATCGGTTCCCCCAGGTAGGTCCAATTGGTTTCTCATCATTGTTACGTACCCCATGGGTAGATTTTCTACTCCTTCAGGGATAGCATTAATACTTATTAGCTCCCATTCAGCATCAGTTGTGTTTTCTTTATTCTCTAAGAGTATATCTTTTCTGTATAATATCAACTCTACCGCACCTGCCTTTAAAGGAGCACCATTCAAAGCACGAACTTGAATGTAGGATTCTTCAAAATCTTGCCTTTTCACAATGTTTGCTTCTAATCTTATTTCATTCGTTAACTTAACATATGGACAGAAAAATTGGTCATTTAGTTTAGGGTCCACCTCAACAATTCTTATTCCATTTCGGTATCCATCCTTATAGAACCCGGATAGCATTCTTTCCTCTGCGTGTTTCGAAATCTGTTCGAAGGTCAATGAGTAAGAATAAGTCTTTCCTGAATTCTTGGTCTGACGAAGGACGAAATCATTTACAGCAACTTTCATGTTAATAATATAACTACAATTGTTGCTACATTGTGTAATGATGTTCAGAGAAATAATGGGAACGACGAATTTCCCAATATGGCATCCTTTCAGCAATGACTGGTGGACATTTGCCACTTTATTTCTCATGATCCTCTTTCTTGTTGGTATCAGCGAACTAACTCTTCGATTTGAATGGTGGTCCAGTCATACAAACCGAAAACTTGTACATATCATAGTTGGATTATTGGTCTCAATTACACCATTAATTTTTGAAAATCGTATACAGCCTGCACTTTTAGCGGCTATTTTTATAATATTGAATGGAATTGCATTGAGAAAGCATTCATTCAAAGGTATCCATTCACAAGAACAAAAATCCTATGGAACTGTATTCTTTCCATTAGGTTTTTTAATTGTTGTGGTCTGTTTCTGGAACTACCCGATCTATATCATAATCTCCATGACGATTTTGGCCCTTTCAGACCCTATGGCAGCTTTTGTAGGGCAAAAAGCAACTAACCCAAAACGATATATTATTTGGGCTGAGACAAAATCCATAGAGGGTTCAATCACAATGTTGGTTAGTTCAATACTCTTAACCTGGGGAATTATTTTATTCTTTTTCCCTGATAACCATTCGTTCTTCTATATAATGATCGCATTTTTCACAGGTATTACAGCAACGGTTTCGGAAGGTTTGAGTTTCCGCGGATCAGATAATCTATCTATTCCAATCTTAATCATTCTATTCCTTGAAATTTTCCTATCTAAAACAGCAGAAGGCACAGTAACAGAGTACTTAAAATTTGCTTTTCTTATTATATTTATTTTCATCATAGCCTATCGAAAGCAGTCTCTTACTGAAGATGGCTTGATCGGTGCCATGATCATGGGATTATTGATATATGGTTTGGGCGGATATCAATACATAGTACCCCTTTTTATATTTTTTATTCTTTCATCAATACTCAGTCATATTATAATAATTAAACCGAAAGATCAACATTTAAGCCCAAGGCGTAATATCATTCAAGTGTATTCAAATGGGGGTATAGCAATGATTTTAGTTATCATGGATCATTTCAATCCACAGCCGTGGATATATCCAGCCTTTATAGCATCGGTCACTACGGCTATGGCGGACACTTGGGGGACGGAAATTGGAAAATTATCATCAAGGAAACCTGTTGATATTATTACTTTTAAGTCCTTACAAACTGGTGATTCAGGTGGGATAACAATGGTAGGTACTATAGGATCATTGTTTGGTGCTATAGTATTAGGTCTTGTAGGTTACGTTTTTGGTATACCGGGTACGATTACACTCTTGATTATTTTATCTGGATTCACATCAGCATTATTTGATTCGATTATTGGCGGAACAGTTCAGGCACGCTTTATTTGTTGCACAACAAGTGATATATCAGAAAAAAGGGTTATAAAAAATCGGAAGGGTTACCTATACACAGGATGGAATTGGATCAATAATGACATGGTTAATTTATTAAGCACTATCTGCGGACCATGCCTTTTTGTTATTTTATTGTATTATTTATCATAAAAAAACCCCTACTAAGTGGTTTTTTTATGATAATGGTCATTGTTTGCGTTTAAATCACTTTATGAACGAGCAAGCCTACCATAACTATCAGAGAGATAAAAATCAAGGAAACGCCCATGTTTCCTTTCTTGATTTCTTCCCATTCTTCAATATCAGTAGACAGCCAGTCAAATACTTTCAGGGCAATTCCTACGCCAAAAGCAAAACCAACTGCAGCCGCAACAGACCAACCAACTGCTCGTAAGTATTCTAAAAGTATGCCTTTTAGTGAAAGGGGATCTAGCATCATGCCTCCTTATAGTGTTTCCATGTTTAAATGTTGCATAAAATCAGATGAATCTAACCGTCCTTCTGCCAACTCTATAGCCTTTTCGGCTTTACAAGTCGCCTCTAATATCATCGTTTCTCCCTTGGATATGGGTACATTTACTTGAACTATTATTGTTTCAGGCAGATAAGCATTTGCCAGGTTAAGACTCTTTTGATGGGATACTGCCTGCCCAGCAGATGCAAATCCCACCAGCATCACCATCTCAAAGTTATTTCTTTTACTCGTGAGTGAAAGCGAAAATAATTTATCCCCAAATTCCATGTTTTTGGCATCAACTGGAACACGATATGCAACACAAATACTCTTCACCTTTTTTTTAAAGGCATAGTTCGCAAAAATACAATTGAACATTGATCCTACGAGGCAGACTATAATTAAAAACGTTTTATAGGTTTTAAACACTATGCTTTACAAAATTACCGCTGAGTTTACTCGATACCTATTCGGGCAATCAAGGTTAAAATATTAATTTTCCAGATTTTATGACATTTCTAATCGGATGGCTAGAAACATTATAGGGTATCTGGACTATTCGTTCTAAATCCCAAATGACCATATCGGCCTGTTTACCAATTTCTATTGAACCAATCCTATCTTCTAATTGTAGCGATTTCGCAGACATGAATGTTGCTGCTTTCAATGCACTCATTACATCCATTTTCATAAATATGCATGCAAGTGCAATAATAAAAGGCATGGAATGAATATAACAGCTTCCAGGATTATAATCAGTGGCCAGAGCAACATTCACACCTGCATTTTCAAGTCGCTTATAGGGTGCATAATTTGAACTGCCTAAAAAGAAGGTTGTGCCTGGCAAGAGTGTTGCAATAACACCAGCTTCCGCAATGGCTTCAATACCTACGTCATTTATATTCATGAGGTGGTCTGCTGAAACGGCACTTAATTCTGCAGCTAATTCTGCTGAACCTGAATTTTCAAATTCTTCCGCATGCAGTTTAGGCGCTAAACCCCTATTAGCACCTTCCGATAGTATCATACGTGCTTGCTCGATATTGAAATACCCATTCTCACAAAATACATCATTGAACTTAGCTATCCCCTGTCGAGCTACCGCAGGAAGCATTTCATCACAAATCAACTTAACATACTCGTCCGGGTCATCAATGAACTCAACTGGGATTGCATGTGCACCCATGAAGGTAGCAACCATATCGATCTTGTGGTTATTATTAACTTCATCTATCACTTTAAGTGATTTGATCTCAGACTCTGTATTTAAACCATATCCTGATTTACATTCAACAGTGGTAGTGCCCACGGAAAGGAATCTATTCATCCTGGAAAATACACGGTCAAATAGTTCTCTCTGTGAAGCATTTCGTACATCATTAACACTATTAATGATTCCACCCCCTTTGGTTGCGATCTCTTTGTAGGTAGTGCCTTTTAAACGCATAACGAACTCATCCTCTCTACCATTCAGAAAAACTGGATGGGTGTGCGAATCCACAAAGCCAGGTGTGATAAGTTTTCCTTTACAATCAATATGCCTATCTGCATCACTCACTTTCTTTCCAATTTCAGTTATGATACCATCATCAATCGCAATTTGTATTTTTTCAAGGGCTTCCATTTCGTTTATCTTAGAATTATAAGATACTAATTGGCCTATATTCGTCAGCTGTAAACTCGACATGATTAAATTTTATTGTAGAAAAAGTAAACTTTCTGCATATATCTCAATCGATAACCGTACGATGATTATTCCATCATCGGAATATCTATATCCCATTTGTGAGCATTTTCAATCGCCTGTTGATAGCCTGCATCAGCGTGACGAAAAATGCCTGATACGGGGTCATTGGTCAGAACACTTTCTAAACGTTTAGCCATCTCAGGAGTCCCATCTGCGACAATCACTTGTCCCGCATGAATGGAATAACCCATTCCAACACCGCCACCGTGATGTATAGAAACCCATGATGCTCCACTCGCAGTGTTCAATAACGCATTCAAGAGTGGCCAGTCAGCCACCGCATCAGTTCCATCTTTCATAGATTCAGTTTCACGATTAGGTGATGCTACTGACCCACAGTCCAAATGATCTCGGCCTATGACAATGGGTGCTTTTAGTTCTCCGTTAGCGACCAATTCGTTTAAAGCTAATCCAAATTTGGCTCTGTCACCATAACCCAACCAACAAATCCTTGATGGAAGTCCTTGAAATTTGACCTTCTCCTGTGCCATCTTAATCCAATGGCATAGAGACTCATTTTTTGGAAACATTTTTAATACAAGTTCATCGGTCCGATAGATATCTTCTGGTAAGCCTGACAGCGCTACCCATCTGAACGGGCCTTTCCCTTCACAAAATAGTGGCCGAATGTATTCTGGGACAAAACCTGGAAAACTGAATGCATTTTTTACTCCAGCCTTCAGTGCCTGTGCACGTATATTATTCCCATAGTCGAAAACAATCGCGCCTAATGCTCTGAGATCCAGAAGGCCCTGTACGTGCTCACCCATAGATCTAATACTTTCTTTAATGTACGTTCCTGCATCCGTCCTGCGTAAATCAAGTGCAGACTGAAGGGTCATGCCATTTGGAATATATCCGTCAAGCTCGTCATGTGCAGATGTCTGATCTGTCACAAGATCAGGAATGATACCTCTCTGCACGAATTCAGGTATAATATCGGCCGCATTACCTAATAAGCCTATGCTGAGTGGCTTTTTCTCATCAATGGCAACCTGTGCCCATTCTATAGCTTCATTTAGATCCTTCGTGGACCTGTTCAGATACTGAGTTCCAAGACGCCTTATGATTCGATTCGGGTCCACTTCAATGCAAATCACAACACCACCTGCCATGGTAACAGCCAGTGGTTGTGCTCCGCCCATTCCACCCAAACCAGCTGTTAATACAAATTTTCCAGCCAGCGTTTCAGTATTCCAGTGTGAACTGGCAGCTGCGACAAATGTTTCATAGGTACCCTGCAGGATTCCTTGCGTGCCAATATAGATCCAACTGCCAGCAGTCATCTGTCCATACATCATCAAGCCACGATCCTCTAATTCATTGAAATGTTCCCAGGTAGCCCAATTGGGGACTAGATTTGAATTAGCAATAAGAACACGTGGTGACCAAGCATGGGTTCTTACCACACCAATTGGTTTCCCGGACTGAACTAGTAGCGTTTGGTCTGTTTCCAGTTTTTCCAGTGATCTTAAAATTGCATCTAAACATTCCCAATTTCTAGCTGCTTTCCCCTTGCCACCATATACAATCAATTCTTCAGGTATTTCTGCTACATCTGGATGTATATTATGTTGAATCATCCGGTAAGCAGCTTCAATTTCCCAGCTTTGACAAGTTAACTCTAATCCAGTCAGTGACTTCGCATTTTTGGACATCGCAATACTTTTATTAGTTATTTTAGAAATTATGGAAGTTTTCTTCCACTGCTCCCATTATAGGGTTAAATATAAAACTTTATAGACAAAACATAATTGCACCAAAAATTATAGAACATAGACTAATACTATGATATAAAATCAAAATACATATCACTTGAAATATCTTTTTAATAAGGTCCAATAAACAGGTTTTTCCTGAAAAGTAGAATATGAAAAAATACAAATATTTGGAAAATTTAATTTTCTTGCATAGAGTACTTTTTTCCCTGCGGACCTAGCTGACTGATTATAGGTCGAAATACCCATAATGATTTTTTTATGGTACTTTCTTGGTAGGTTGTCCTGGATGACACGAAGGTTTAAATCAAAATCATCTTTTTTAATTGCATAATTCATTGGTAAAGCCCAATCTATATACCCGGCTGATAGCCATAGGTCCCATTCTTGACCGTATCGGTTCCTCGCAAGGTATATATTCGGCTTCACAGCTGCTGAAATAACAATATCTGAAGAATATATTCTGATTATTTTGCTAGCTTTTTCAATAAACCTTGTAATTTTATTTCTCCGAAAATCTCCCCAAGATGGTTTTTCACGAATAACTGAATAAGTTGTCTGATCTAAACTTTGGTATTCATCTTTAAATACCTTCATGCCTTCCGGGTTAAAACCATACTCGAAGTCATGGTAACGTATATAATCAAAATGGAGACCATCTACTGGATATTTGCGTACTAATTCCGTTATTATATTCAATAAATATTTTTCAACATCTGGGTGTGTTGGTGCAAGAAAAAATCCTTCTCCATTGGGAACTCTACTTCGATTCATGGTAGATAGCATTTTTTTGACATTCACGTATTGAAATTCTTTAGTATCAAGCCACTGTGGGTGTGTTTTTAATATATGATCATCCTGAGTAGGCATTCTACTGGCAGACCACAGATAATAGACATTGATCCATGCATGAATCTTGATATTGAAGCGTTTACTTTGTCTTAGAATATAATCCAAAGGATCAAAATCACTCTTTACAATATCTGACCTGGATACAATATCAGATTTATAATACGCGTCACCACGACCGCGAACCTGAGCAAAAATGTGGTTGAAATTATTTTCTGCAGCAAATTTTAATGCTTCATCTATATACTCTGGGCGGGTCATATAATCCCGGACCACCCACATCGCCTGGATATCAGATGCAAATACTGGAAGTTGTATACTGGATAAAAAAAGAAGGGCAATAAATACTGCCCTTCCGAAGGTAACCTTAATGGAATACATTGATGATTAATCTTTTTTGACGTTCTCGGGCTCTTTTTGTAACTGTTCACTTGCAAAGTCAACAAATTCAATAATGGAAACAGGTGCGCGGTCATTATCCCTAAAACCTAATTTAATTATTCGAGTATACCCACCATCCCGATCTATATATACTGGACCAATATCATTAAAAAGGATACTGACTATATCCTTATGTGGTATTTTTCTCAGTACCTGCCGTCGAGCATGCAAATCACCTCTCCTTGCAAATGTTACTAATGGTTCTATGAACATACGCAACTCTTTAGCCTTAGCTTCGGTAGTTTTAATACGTTTATGTTCAATCAATCGAGAAGCAAGGTTAGACATTACGGCTTTTCGATGCCCAGTTTTTCTTCCAAGCTTGCGTCCTGATTTTCTATGTCGCATTCTACTATCCTTCTTCAGCCATTATCTTTCCAATTTCCATACCAAATTGAAGCCCCATAGAATCAAGCTTTTCAATCAACTCGGTCAATGATTTACGTCCGAAATTTTTGTACTTCAGCATTTGTGTCTCTTCTTTACTAACTAGCTCATGTATAAACTTTATCCCGGCTGCTTGGAGACAATTGAAACTACGTACAGATAATTCCATTTCATCAATAGCTTGATTTAAAAGTTTGCGTAGTGCCATGGTCTCCTCGGAAACACCAGTGGTAATCTCAAGTACTTCCGGATGCGCAATTGCTTCCACGAACTTTAAATGTTCTCGTAGGTAAGTTGCTGCATAGCTTACTGCATCCTTAGGCGAGATTGACCCATCTGTTTCTACATTCAATTTAAGGATTTCAATTGGTTCTTTTGCACCAGGAACGGGTTTAATATCAAAGCTTACCTTCGTAACTGGATTAAAGATACTATCTATGGAAAGGGTACCTATACTAAGATTTGGCAAATCATTTTCCTCAGCTGGAACATATCCTTTACCAATACCGATTCTTAATTCCATTTCGAGTTTTCCCGATGAATTAATCTCGGTAATATATTGATCTGGATTTAAAATCTTGAATTGGTCACTAGCGTCCTGAATTTGTTTTGCTGTGAACACTTTTTTCCCTTTAAATGATAATGAAACTTTATCTGGGTTATTATCCATCAATTTAAATCGTACTGCCTTCAAATTCATGAAAATATCGGCTACATCACCCTTCACACCTTTTAAAGAAGAAAATTCATGCTGTACACCTTCGATTTTCACATGTGTGATTGCTGCACCGGGAATACTTGTTAACAATACCCTACGAATAGCATTACCTAGAGTGATTCCGTAGCCTCTCTCCAATGGCTGAATTGTAAATTGTCCTGTTGTATCAGTCAATGATTTTTGATCTACATCAACTTTTAATTCAAATGATTTATCCATGAATTACCTGTTCCTTATTAGTGGGTTATTTAGAATAGAGTTCGACAACCAATTGTTCCTTGATATTTAAATTCATTTGGTCCCTGTCTGGGATCGCAATAAAAGTTCCACTCATCTTTGCTTTATCCAATTCAAGCCATGGGAGTTCTATATCACCTTTGATTCGTCGCATAGCATCCAAAACAATATCCATTTTCTTACTTTTTTCTTTGACCCCTATTATATCACCGGGTTTAACTAAATAGGATGGGATATTGACAGGTTTTCCATTTACGAGAAAGTGCTTATGGCTGACCAATTGCCGTGCAGCTGGTCTAGTAGGTGCAAAACAAAGTCTGTATACTATACTATCTAGACGTCTTTCAAGAAG
>CEVQ01139670.1_pt1 | contig 13595 bp, 11 predicted proteins | sample 356551 | NCBI WGS metagenome assembly CEVQ01 (sample SAMEA2623756, study PRJEB7988) | marine metagenome | biome: marine biome (ENVO:00000447); feature: mesopelagic zone (ENVO:00000213); material: "saline water (ENVO:00002010), including plankton (ENVO:xxxxxxxx)" | depth 250 m | reverse complement strand
AAAAATAAGAAAGATAAAGGAAATGGTAACGACGTTATAGTTTTAACTATCGTACGGGGTTTGGAACTACTACTAATTCCTTCGGGGGATGAAGTGATCCTGAGGGGTGACCTGCTGGTCATTGCCGGAGATCCTGATACTCTAGAAAAAGCTATCCCTCGTAGCACCTAAATGCCTATTATGGACCAGAGCATAATTATGAACGAACTCTTAGCATACTTAGGACCTCGGGGAACTTATACGGAGCAAGCAGCTCTGAATTACTCGTCATCTGCTACCTTAAAGCCCTTTCCTAGTATTTCTGAAGTCGTGAGAACGGTTGCTTCACATGAGGCTGCTGAGGGTATAATCCCAATTGAAAATAGCTTATTCGGTTCAGTAACTGAAACTTTAGATCTACTTATTAGAGAGCCCAAACTAGCTATAAGAAATGAGATTGTTATAGCTATCCAGCACTGCTTGATTGTGTCTTCAAGTCATAAAGAACAAGAGATTCACAGGATCTATTCGCACCCCCAAGCCCTGGGTCAATGCAGTGACTTCTTGAAAAACAATTTCCCGGAAGCACAGCTGATTGCCACATTGAGCACTTCTGCTGCAGTCGAACAGGTCATGACGCAGGATGGTGATAGTGCGGCGATAGGCCCTGAAAGAGCAGCCTTGATAAATGGCGCTACAGTAGTTAAGAAAGGAATTCAGAACAATCCCTACAACGTTACTCGGTTCATAGTGATAGCGGATAGTGATCATCCACCAACTGGCAACGACAAAACATCCATTTGTTTTTCGTTTGCAGAAGATAAGCCAGGTTTATTAAATACAGTTCTCCTGTCTATAGCAGCAAAGGGAGTTAACCTCTCTAAAATTGAGTCCAGACCTACTGGAAAGATTTTGGGGGAATATTACTTTCTCATTGACCTGAATGGTCACCGTCAAGAAGCAAATGTCGCCAAAATCATAGCAGAAATAACCCCTGCTACTTCATTGCTGCGAATTTTCGGCTCCTATCCGGCAACTGAGATAAAGCGCTAAAAACTCTTGGTTTCTTGAGGATCACTTTCATCCTCCATGGAGTTGCTGGGTCTAAAGCCTTTCCGCTTGTCATCAATTCGATCCCATGCCTCTTCCGCCAAGTTTTCAGCTATATCAATCCAATTTCTACTACGCTCTTTCAAGTCAGATCTTGTTTCCTGGCCTGATTTTGGTGCAATAAGGATACCTGCTATCAACCCGAGCGCCAGACCTGCAAAAAACCCTGGTTTACTCATCAGTTTGATCTCCTTTTTTCCTAAAATAATGAAAGCCGGTAAAAAATTTTATAGCCTTTGCTGTTCCATCAACCCAACCTGATGACTTATCTCCCGGGTTCTTGACCGAGCTAAGCAGTGTTCCGCTCAACTCCTCTGCATTCTTGCTCGTCTTGCTGGCTAAGTCTAGAATTTTTGAGATTTTCCTATACAACGATAAAAACACCCAAATGACTAATCCCGCCAGCAAAATACCAGCGATTATTAAGATTATTAGTAATATCTCTAATACTAGTGCTACATCCACTACCTAGTTCCTCATAACCTTACGGTCAGTTTTATGAAGGTGCCAATAGTAGCATACGGTTCTTTCAAACACAAATTAGAGCATGCAGAATTATTGTTCTGAGGTTCTTACCTTACAGTCCTATATATTTTTACTTCTTGGTTTGAATAAACCAATTGAGCCCAGTCGTGATTATCAGAGTCGAACTTATTTAATCCATCTGCATCGTAATATAGTCGCTCAAGGTGGCCAATGTATATAAAGTCCACGTCATACTTTTTGATCAGATTCAATGCCATATCCGAATCAGTCGTAGAGTAAATAAAATCAACGTGGCGCTGTCTTCGGTCCACTAAATTAGCATCTTGGCCCCTTTGTTGCTTCTGATGCCATATCCATCCTATGACTGTTGGTAAACCTGTGTATACAGAAACCCTAGAACCCCACCTGTACTGGTGAGGAATGGCTGCCTCGAGGATTACCGGCGAGCCTTCCACGTTACTTCTCAGCCACTTAATCGCTTCCATATCCCACTTCAATGCAATTGGTTCTTGCTCTCCGCTATATACAGCGTTTTCGGTATAGGCTTCGCCATTCAATGTTAGAGGAAGAACCTGAAATCTATCTTGAAGTCTCGACCGTGTCCCTAGAGACGGAAAGATTAGCCCAGCAACCAAGGTTAAAGATATGATTATGACCCAAGAACTCCCAAGGATTTTTCTTTTTACTAACCGTCTGTGGAACCCTGCGGCAAAAAAATACCAGCTTATAAAGCCTGCCGCAATAGCGTATAAAATCCATGCCTGCAGGTAGAGCTTAAAGACGGTATTCATCCGTTCTATATCTCCTGCTACAGTAATAAGCTCAGGGACAATCCCAATGCCCAGTGCCGTTATCAACAAAACCAAGATAGTTGCCTCTGACGTTATTCTGTAGGCGTCTTTTTTAATCACACCAATTAAGGCGATAACGGCTATAGAAATGACGGCTGTCAATAGCCCAGCCATTAAATATCCAGCAACCCAGGCAATTAGCACTATGCAACCAATTACTGTGCAGATGATCACCTTTTTTCTTTGCCAAAATGTTTTCTCTAATAATCTTTTTGGGGAAAAGTAAAGTTGACCAATGTCGGGGCGAGTTCCTGATAATGAAAGAGTTATGAAGGTAACGCCTAAGATGACAAAAGGAAAGTGAATCAACAAGTAGTCAGCCAGCTGAGTTTGATGGGAACTAAAGATTATACCCAAGGGATAGGGATCATAACTAGAATGAAAAGGCAAATAGGCAAACCAAGCTAATCCAACTACGGCAGTTGATAAAACAATCCATTTTTGCAGCCATGAGGTTCCCTCGCTCCTATAGTTATTGTAGGTGAAAACCCCCATACCCAGGATTGTAATAAAAGTGAAAACTGGCAAATCCCACGTATTAATCGCTGCTTGAGCTCCGAGTGCCAGGGATAAGCATAAAATATGTGTGATTAAGACGGGTTTCCGTGGGTGTCTCAAAAACACTAGGCTAATTACCATAAACATAGTTAGCAAATAGAACGGCATCGCAATAAGATGGGCATGTAAGTCGCCAAATAAAAAGGTCCAGTAGGGAAATTCCGTAATACTCGCAATTCCTGGGATAATTCTGCTACTAGCCCAAAAGTCAAAAGCTGGAAACGAGCCTTGCTCTGCGATCACATCCCTTGCAGATGTTAATAATTGCCTAGCTCCTCCCTGATTCCCTAGCCCAAAGGTAAGAAAAGCTGCCATAAGTCCTGCCATATATGGTCCGATTGCATTACTCTGGGAAAATTTTTTCCTTCTTACGATTTCAGCTAAGTTATAAACAACAGAGAAAGCAGCTAAAACAGACATGCTGAACAGAAGTGGTAGTGCTAGATTGTATGCTGTACTTGGCAGAATACCAGTCATTTTTACCAGCACAGCGACCAGAAAATGTCCAAAGTAGTAATAGTTAATGTATCCTCCAGAAAACCATGGGTCATAGGGAGGCATTGCTTCTGATTTTATGATTGCAGTAAGGTACGCCAAATCCATAGGTTTTTCACCACCCCTAAAGGGATGCCACAAATCTGGATTAGCCATACGGAGACCCAGGAAGACAACAAAAGAGCCCAAAAACAGCAGTTCTATAAAAGTTATGTGCCGCCATTTTGATCTAATGATTTCACTAAACCTTTTTTTCTGTCTCAAAACCAATAGTGTTGAGACAATACAGAGAAGCACTATAGTTGCTGTAATAGATAATCTGTTAAATGGAACTATGTTGAAACTAGCGCATATCCAGAGCAGGTATCCTACTAACAGCAATCCCAATGATCCGCATAAGCCAATCCCGTAGTCAGGCAAATCCCTAAAAAGATAACAGGCAATGGGAAATGTCCCAATCATTAGAATTTGGAATAGCAGGAGCCACAGGAAAACACTAGTTACTTCATTATCTTTATTTGGACCAAATACATTTTCCCATGTCCCGCTTTTGCGATAATTCTTTAACTGTTCATTATCTATAAGTAAATGCGTGGATTCCTCTGAAATAAATGAGATTTTCCCGAAGATTCGTTCAGCGTTCAAGTGTTCTTCGTTACTAAACAACAAAACTAGCGGATGGTCATAATTTGTGATGTTCTCGTCCGCGTAGCCCAAATTTACTTCATATTTATTCTCAGTATGATTATTCCCATAAGGCGCATTTAATCCTGCCTCAGAAAAAGTGTCATTAGTGATGGCAATATCCATTATTTTCGGGTAAGAGCTAAAGGACTTCATGAGCTTATAGCCAAGTTGTCCATCCATAAGCAAGTAATAGTAATTACTAGTGAACGGATAAGTGTCCTGAGCCTTTCGAATACTTCCGTAGGTTCTATTGCTATAAAAGACTATGTATTGGGCTTGTGATAGGTTTGTAGAAAGCCTCTGCACTTTTTCAATGGAATCATGTTCGTAAGCAGGGAATTGACGAACATCATATTTTCCGAGATCAGGAATACCTTCGTCCCAATGATTATCTGTGATAATGACTGTGCTGCTGGAAACATTGTTGTTAATCCAATCAGATGCCTGAACCGCAGGGTGAGGTGATTCATAAATCGCCTGGAAAGAGACCGAAAAGACAACCGTAGGCACACCTAGAAAAACCAGCAAGGCTGTAGCCAGTAATGCCTGGCTAATATTTCTAGCCCTCAGCCAACAGTAAGTATCTTTAATAAGCCCAGTTCCAAAAAGAATGAGAAAGGGAACAATCGGAAATACGTACCTTAAGAATTTGGTCTCGAAAGAACCGACAATTGCAAACACAGGAAGGACCCATAACAATATTAGTACCTGTGCAAGTTGCGGCTTTTTAAGATTTTTGATAATCGCTGCCATTAGACCAAGCCAGCAAATAATACCTATCGGCAAACCTAAGCCCCAAAGACTTAATTGGCGGATTTCGTACAAGAACGGCGTGGAATCAATGTACTGGGTGGTGTAGGGGACCAATCCTGCTGTTCTTACTATATCTCCTTCTCTCAAAATCCAGCCTAAGAATTCATGAAAGGACAATATTGCATAGGGGTTCAATAAAACAAAAATTCCGACCGTGGCACCTAAGAAAATGCAGATGTGATAGGCAAAACCTTTTGTAGTCTTGATCTGACTACCTGCAATAAATCCCCTGGCGTATATGTGATTAATTAAGTGGTAACTATAGATAGCGCATACTGGCAGAAAAATGGGCAGGCTTGTGATCTTCGTAGCAAGTGCTAATCCAACAAATACACCTAACAGCACCGAGTTTCTATAGCGCAGGTTGTTGGCCAATTGAAACATTTGCCAAAACGACCCCAGTAAAAAGAGATTTAAGAAGGGTTCCGGTCGATAAAAATGAGAAAGCTGAATATTGATCACCGAAAACCCAACTATTGCCGCGGCCAAGAGACCCCACGTTTGACCATAAAGTCTTCTGCCTAGAATATAAACTAATGCTAGAGAAGCTATATCCGCCATAGCTGCTAGAAATCTGCCAATCATACTCAAGGAAACCAAGTCAATAGTGAAGAAAACTGATATTCCCGTCTTTACCGCTAGCAAGAGATATAGAATAAACCCCCCCAGAGGAAACCAATGGGGATTCAGTGGACTTTTTTCAGCGTCCATGAGTATGCCTAATGAAGGCAATCCGGGTTCTTGAGATGGGAATTCCTTCATGCAACTTAAATAGCCAGGCAATTCCCCAAGAACTCGATACATGCAGTCAACTCGCATAAGAATTGAGCGTTCATCTGGATGAAAGAAATTCCCATTATCCCAGTTGATACCGTTTATGCGGAGAAAAAGACCTACGCCGATTATAAAAAGTAGCAGAACGGCAGTTGACTTTCTTGAAGTTCTACCGTTGGATATATTAAGGAATTCAATCATAACTCTCTCAGTTTATATGAGACTGTTCTTCTTCACATTATATAAAATATAGCTATTGGTAGTTGTTTAAATAGATTACTTTGAATTCTATTTGTTGGAGGTAGGTATGTCCGTTAATGATATTATTTTCTTAAGTGCTACTCAGTTGACTGAACAAATACGATTAAAAAAGCTGTCTGCTGTAGAAGTACTTGAAGCCCACTTACAACAAATTGAATCGTTCAATCCTCGTTTGAATGCTATCGTTACACTGTGTCCAGATTTAGCCATTGAGGCTGCACAAACGATTGATAAATCTATTCACAATAACTCTCCGACAGGTATTCTAGCTGGTCTCCCTGTTGCACATAAAGATTTAGTTATGACAAAGGGTATTAAAACAACCTATGGTTCGCCTATTTTCCACAACTTCATTCCAGAACAGGACGCTCTTATTGTGCAAAGACTAAAGAATGCAGGTGCAATCACTGTTGGTAAAACAAATACCCCAGAGTTCGGTGCAGGTTCTCAAACTTTCAATGCCGTATTTGGCGAGACCTTAAACCCGTATGATATTACTAAAACATGTGGTGGCAGCAGTGGCGGAGCTGCTGTGGCCTTGGCTTCTCGTATGCTTCCCATAGCTGATGGAAGCGACACGGGTGGTTCGCTTCGAAATCCTGCCAGCTTTTGTAACGTGGTAGGCTTAAGGCCGTCTCCTGGGAGAGTGCCTGTTTACCCGAGTAAAATTAGCTGGTCTCCTATTTCGGTACAAGGCCCTATGGCCAGAACTGTAGAAGACTGTGCGCTCATGCTATCTGCTATATCTGGTCCTGACCCCAGAGTGCCCATCTCACTTTCTGAATCTGGAGCTCAGTTGATGGGTTCACTAGACAGAGACTTTACTGGTACCCGCATCGCATGGTCGAAACAACTTGGTAATCTTCCTATCGAAAAGACTATTACCGAAACCATTTCAGCCAACATCCATCACTTCAAAACACTGGGATGTCAAATAGAAGAAGCCACTCCCGATCTCTCTTCCGCTGACGAAATATTCAAAATCTGGAGAGGCTGGGGCCGAGAAGTCAACGAAGGAGTGCTACTGAGAGAAAACAGAGACCTATTGAAGGACACTATGATCTGGGACGTAGAACAGGGAGTTGGGTTGTCGGGACCAGATATAGGTTGGGCAGAAGCTGAAAGAACCGCCTTGTTCCTGAGAATGCATACCTTCATGGAGCAGTATGAATTCATTGTTTGTCCGGTAACGCAAGTGCCTCCATTTGACGTAAGAAAGCGTTTTATTTCAGAAATTAATGGAGTTAAAATGGATTCGTTTATCGATTGGATGAAGTCATGTTACTACATAACGGTAACCGGGCATCCTGCTATTTCGGTTCCTTGTGGATTTACTACTGATGGCTTACCCGTGGGTATCCAAATTGTTGGACGTTACAGAGATGACTTTGGTGTGCTTCAGCTAGCCAAGGCATTTGAAGATGCTACTCAATACTGGCAACAATTGCCACCTATCTTATCTTCCTAGTTACGCAGTGTGCCCTTGGAGTTTATCTGTCTTACATTCTGCTTGTAATCAAGGCTATTACGTCAGCTAGCCGGTTAGCATAACCCCATTCGTTATCATACCAGCCAAGCACTTTTACAAAGTTATCTTCGATTACCATAGTTGACGAGGCATCAAATATACAGCTATGGGGATTCATTAGTATGTCGCTGCTGACTAGAGGATCTTCACTGTACTCCAAAATTCCTTTCAACGATCCCTCAGCAGCGTCTCTAAATGTCTTATTAATTTGATCTCGACTAACCGCTTGATCCAAGAGTACCACCAGGTCTGTTAAAGACCCGTCCGGTACGGGTACACGGACAGCTAGTCCGTCAAGTTTTCCCTTTAATTCTGGGATAACTACTCCTATTGCTTTCGCCGCTCCTGTAGAAGAGGGAATGATATTTTGGGCAGCAGTTCTGGCTCTGCGTAAATCTTTATGTGCTTGATCAAGGACACTTTGATCATTTGTATATGCGTGGACTGTGGTTAGGAAACCTCTTTGAATTCCGAACGCATCATTCAATACTTTGACCATAGGAGCAAGGCAATTAGTAGTACAGGAAGCATTGGAAATAATTTTGTGGTCCTTCGGGTTGTAAATCTCATGGTTGACACCCAGCACTATAGTGCAGTCTTCCTCTTTGGCAGGAGCTGATATGACTACTTTTTCCACGCCATTACCTAGATGCCCTTCTGCCAATGGCCCTGTAGCAAAACGCCCAGTTGCCTCTATTACAATCTGGACGCCTTCATCCCCCCAATGGATATTCTTGGGATCCTTCTCAGAAAAAACCTTTATTTTCTTTCCATCTATAACAATTTCACGCTCATCTGTTACAGTAACCGTTCCTGAATACCTTCCAGCTGTGCTGTCATAGGTGAACAAATGGGCGTTAGTTTTCGAGTCAGCTAAATCGTTTATAGCAACAGGTTCTAGCACTCCTTCATATTTCTGGAGGATCACCCTCAATGCCAGTCTACCGATCCTGCCAAATCCATTAATACCTATCTTAGTAGCCATTAAGTTGTTTCTCCTCCTTCATCTACGATCCCTAGATTAATAAGTCCTATTTGTTGTAGATTGCTGTACCGGCATACTCACTATCAGCTCCCAGTTCATCTTCTATTTTGAGTAACCTGTTATATTTTGCAACACGCTCACCTCTGCAGGGAGCACCAGCTTTAATTTGCCCGGCTCTTGTGGCAACAGCTAGGTCAGCTATTGTAGTGTCTTCTGTCTCCCCAGATCGATGGCTTATTATTACTCCCCAATTTTTTGCTTGCGCAATTTCCACTGCTTGGAACGTTTCTGTTAGGGTTCCAATTTGATTAAATTTTGTTAGCAATGCATTGGCAGCTAGTTTCTCGCTTCCTTCAAGGATTCGGCTTTTGTTAGTAGTAAAAAGGTCATCTCCCACTATTTGAATTTCGCTTCCAAGCGTCTTGGTCAACATCGTCCAGCCATCCCAATCATCTTCTTCCAGTCCGTCCTCGATACTTATAATAGGATAACTTTTCACCAATGCGGAATAATAGTCAATAAGCTCCTCTTTAGAGTAACGCGTTTGTCCCTGATTCATGACATATTGATTTCCTTGAAAGAGTTCAGTTGCTGCTATATCTAGAGCGATAAAACAATGCTTTTCTGTACTATATCCTGCCACTCCAATCGCATGTATTAAGATTTCTATAGCAGCTTCGTTGCTTCCAAGTGCAGGGGCAAAGCCTCCTTCGTCACCTAAGTTAGTACTGTGCCCCTTCTGCTCGAGTAGTCTCTTTAGTGACTGATACACTTCTGCACCACATCGAAGCGCTTCTTTGAAGCTCGAAAAACCCGCTGGGACAATCATAAATTCCTGCACGTCTCCTGAGCCATGGGCATGTCTACCGCCGTTTATCACATTAAGCATGGGCACTGGCATAATTGCCTTCCCCGAAGGATCCCTAGACAAGTATTTATACAAGGGAATCCGCCTAGAGGCTGCGGCTACTCTGGCTACGGCAAGAGACACACCTAGTGTGGCATTGGCGCCCAAATTGGACTTATCTCTCGTGCCGTCTAGTTCAATCAGCACAGTATCTATGTCATTTTGGTCAAAGGGCGATCGCTTTAGTAGCACGGGCTTAATTACTTCATTGACGTTATCAGCGGCGACAAGAACCCCTCGGCCTCCGTAGCGTCCCTTGACTCCGTCGCGTAATTCAAGTGCCTCGTATTTCCCTTTACTCGCACCAGAAGGAACCAACGCAGCTTCGTGCGTGCCATCCGACAACAGGATATCAATTCTCAGAGTCGGGTTTCCCCGAGAATCCAAGACCTCCATCGCATTTAGGCTTTCGATCTGAGGGTCATCCATTATTCCTCCACAGGCTTTAGCTTAATTTGCTCCATTGCCAATTCTACCGCATGCTTTGGGGAGGACGCGTGAATTATTCGCCTATTGCCTTCTCCCCGTTCAGACAAATCCCACGTACTCAAGCCAATAACTGGTATGTCAGCCGATAAAGCATGCCCAATTTCAGAAAGAGTGCCGAAAGATCCTCCTACTGCAATCACCGCTTGGCCTGTTTTGACAACGACCATATTTCTTGCAAATCCAATCCCGGTGACAATAGGGATATCTACAAAGGCATTGGCTTCTGTGGACGAAGATCCGGGAAGAATACCAATAGTAGTTCCTCCTTTTTCCTTTGCACCTTTGCAAGCAGCTTCCATAACTCCTCCGAGGCCTCCGCAGGCAACAATTATGTTATTTACAGCTAATTCTCTTCCAACCTCCAGGGCTAAGGCTTGTTCCGCTGGGGTTGGCTCCCTTCCACCAATAACTGAAATGATTTGTATTCCTCTAGACATGGCAATCTTCATAAAGAAGGCAACTGCGCGTAGTCTCGCAACCACGCTGGCCCCCTTATCCTCCTAGTTTCATTATATGATCGATATCCTTATCGCCCCTTCCTGATAAACACAGCAAAACACAATCTCCCTGAGCCAGCTTTGGTGCAAGATGACTACATAGATAACCAATCGCATGTGCTGGTTCTAGTGCAGGGATTATGCCTTCATGTTTTACTAAATTATTGAATCCGTCCATTGCCTCCTGATCTGTTGCCGCAACATAGGTTACCCGATTAGTATCTTTAAGCCAGGCATGTTCTGGGCCAACTCCGGGATAGTCCAATCCCGCAGAAATACTATGAGTTTGTTCAACAAATCCATGTTGGTTTTGGAGAAGATACGATTTTGCTCCGTGCAATACACCTTCTGTTCCTTTAGTTAAAGTCGCTGAATGTTCTCCAGGAGTCTCTCCCTTTCCTCCCGCTTCCACTCCAATTAGATCCACAGAAACATCATCAACAAAACCACTGAAAAAACCTATGGCATTACTGCCTCCTCCCACACACGCTATCGCGTATTTTGGTAAAGAGCCTGTTAGCCTCAAAATTTGATCTCTTGCTTCAATCCCAATAATGGATTGAAAGTCTTTTACCATAGCAGGATAAGGATGAGGTCCTACCGCACTTCCAAGCAAGTAATGGGTTGTGCTCACATTGGTTACCCAATCTCTAATTGCTTCATTAATAGCGTCCTTTAATGTTCTGCTTCCCGTAGAGACTTCTTTGACATCAGCTCCAAGTAGCCTCATTTTGTAAACATTGGTAGATTGGCGGGCAATATCGTCCTCGCCCATATAAACAACACACTCCATCCCCAGATTAGCGCAGACTGTTGCGGTGGCTACTCCGTGTTGTCCAGCCCCGGTTTCTGCTATTACTCTTGTTTTACCAATTCTCTTTGCCAACAATGCCTGTCCCAGGGCGTTATTTATTTTGTGTGCACCTGTGTGTAGTAAGTCTTCCCTTTTTAAGAATATTCGTCCTGATCCGTATTGTGCGGACAAGTTAGTAGCATAATATACTGGTGTTGGTCGACCCGCATAGCTTGCGAGTAATGATCTTAACTGCTCTAAGAAAGTCTTGTCAGTTTTTGCTACTTCGTAAGCTTCTTCCAGCTCTTTCAGAGCAGGCATCAATACCTCTGGTACAAACTGTCCTCCGTAGGATCCAAACCACCCATTATTTTGTTTCTTATCCTTCTCAGCCAATGCTAAACTCCTGTGCTCATTATTCTGCAATCCTATAACAATCGTACTGTGTGAATAAATTCTGCTATTTTATTTACGTCTTTTTTGCCTTCAGTTTCTATCCCGCTGGAGACATCTACTCCCCATGGTTTGATTTTATTGATTGCCAAGGCTACGTTTTCTGGGGTCAATCCGCCAGCCAAAAGAAACCGATGGTTGATAGCCAATTTTTGAGCTACTTCCCAATCAAAAGTCGTTCCTGTTCCCCCGTATTTTCCCTTTTGGAATCTGTCTAAGGTTGCCAAATAACCATTACTTTCTAACTGGTTTAGCTTAGCAGCTAACTGAAAATGGTCTTCGTGGGTTCCCAATTCCTTTATATGAACAGATTTGATAACCTCTTTAGCTACAGTTTTGCAGTAAGCTAAAGACTCACCACCGCATAATTGAACGATGTCCAAATTACATTCAGCAGCTATTTGGTTTACCGTTTCAATAGGCTGATCAGCAAATAGACCGACGGTTTTATAGTAGTGGTTTGATGAAGGGCTTTTTTTTAGCTTAGCAATTTCTGATTTAGCATAACCTACTCCTAGGCATCTTTTGGCTCCAGCGACAAAAATAAAGCCTAGGAAGTCTGCCCCCATATCCCGGGCAGCTATCGCTTCCTCTCCTGTTCGAAGACCGCATATTTTGATTTTTGTCATTTCAAACTCAAGTAATTTGGTTCAAATACCAGCGGTTTTGTTATCACTGCTATTTGGGATTCATCTTTTATGAATCTTAACATCGACCAAGTCCTTTATTTTTGAAGCTCTGTCCGTCGCAGTTATAATTGCCTCTCCTACCAAGATAGCATTAATTCCCAATGATGCTAGGCGGGTAACTGTGTTTCTATCTTTAATACCACTTTCTGCCACAATAAGCTTTCCTTTGGGAATTAATGGAACCAATTGCTCCGAAATTGCTAAGTCTACTTCAAATGTTTTTAGGTTGCGGTGATTAATGCCAATTATTTCTGCTCCACAATCTAGCGCCTCAGCAAGCTCTACTGAATTATGTACTTCAACTAAGCACTGTAGCCATATATTCTGGGCTTCTTTAATTAGGTTCTTTAGGGTATTTGTCTCAAGCATCGACGCGATTAGTAAAACCGCATCCCCCCTGTATGCCTTGGTTTCATACAGTTGGTATTCGTCGTAAACAAAGTCCTTCCTTAGGATCGGTATCCCGAACTTAAGGGCTATTTCTTTGGCTGCCACTAAATCGTTTATGCCTCCGTTAAAGTACTTACTTTCGGTTAAAACGGAGATTGCCGATGCCCCGTTCTCGGCATAGATTTTAGCAAGGCTTTCTACATTAAATGTTTTAGAAAGGATTCCCGCAGATGGAGATGCTTTTTTTATCTCAGCTATAAGACATACTCTATCGTCCCAAATAGAACCAGAAAAATTGAGGGCTGTGGGTGATTGTGCAATCTCTTTTTCGAGATCTCTTAATGATTTCAGGCTCTTTTGTGTCTCTACTTCTTCCTTTTTGTCAGCAAAGATTTTATCTAAAATAGTTCTCTTGTCCATTACTGTTCTTCACTTATAACGTCTAGTAATCCTGCTCCTTGTCTTCAATTCCAATTCTTTGTGATATCTCTACCAGCTGGCTTATCTTCGCTCGAGCTGTACCATTTTGTATACAGCTTTCCGCTATTGCCTGACCGTCCTTAATTGAGCCAGTCGCACCAGCAATATACAAAGCCGCCCCTGCATTAAGCGTGACTATATCCATACACGGGCCCTGCTTTCCATCCATTACTGACCTGAACATTGTAACGTTATCAGAAATAGACTCACCTTTAATTTCATCTAACGAATTAGTTTTAACCCCAAGTTCTTGTGCGTTCACTTCATACGCATGAATTTCCTTGTTTTTGATTTCCCATACGCTGGTCTTCCCTGATATCGTAATCTCATCCAAGCCATCTTCCCCGTGTACAATCATGGCATGTTCACT
>CEVQ01002635.1_pt1 | contig 13606 bp, 16 predicted proteins | sample 356551 | NCBI WGS metagenome assembly CEVQ01 (sample SAMEA2623756, study PRJEB7988) | marine metagenome | biome: marine biome (ENVO:00000447); feature: mesopelagic zone (ENVO:00000213); material: "saline water (ENVO:00002010), including plankton (ENVO:xxxxxxxx)" | depth 250 m | reverse complement strand
TCTATTTAAAATGATAAGAATAGAATGACTGAGGAATTAATTAAAGATGCAATTAAAATGCGTAATAACGCAATTGCCCCTTATTCAAAATACAAAGTTGGTGCAGCAATATTAACTCAATCTGGTAAAATTTTTGGAGGGTGTAATGTTGAATCTAGTAGTTATGGTCTTACCTGTTGCGCAGAAAGAATAGCTATCTATAATGCGGTATCTAATGGACACACAAAATTCACTGCATTAGCTGTGGCAACTAGTAATGGGGGAAATCCCTGTGGTGCCTGTCGACAAGTAATTTGGGATATTTGTGGAGAAATAACTATATATACTACTGATAGTTCTGGAAATATTAATAATACAACTAGTAAAGAGTTTTTACCAAATGCATTTGATAGGGATTCATTATGATTAAAGAACACAATAGTTCTGGATGTATAGAAGTAATATGTGGAAATATGTTTAGTGGTAAAACGGAAGAACTTATAAGAAGATTGAGGAGAGCAAAAATTGCTAAATTAAATGTTAAGATTTTTAAACCAAAAATTGATACAAGATACGAAGAAGGAAATATTGTTTCTCATAATCAATTAAAACTAAAGTCATTAGCAGTAAAATCAATAACAGAAATAAATAATCTTGCAAGCGATGCTGATGTAGTAGGTATCGATGAGGCTCAATTTTTTGATGATAGTATAATAAAAGTTGCAAAAGATCTTTCATTAAAGGGGAAAAGAGTAATCATTGCAGGTTTAGATACTGATTTTAGAGGAGAACCTTTTGGCCCTATGCCAAAGTTAATGTGCGAAGCAGATTTTCTTAAAAAACTACAAGCAATATGTATTAAGTGTGGAAATCCAGCATCATATACACAAAGACTATCTAAAGATGATACTCAAGTAGTTATTGGAGAAACAGATATATACGAAGCAAGATGTAGACACTGTTATTCAGGACCAAATTAACTTATGGAACAGCTAATAGGAATTCTTGGTATTGTTGTTTTATTAGCAATTGCCTTTGCTCTTTCTAATAATAGAAAACAGATAAATATGCGTATTATTGGTTGGGGTCTTGGGTTGCAAGCTATATTCGCTATATTTATTTTAAAAACACCCATAGGTGGCCCGTTATTTGGTTTTCTTGATAAAACTATCCGAAAACTGATTAGTTTTTCAGATGCAGGAAGTGATTTTTTATTCAAATCTTTTGTACCCGATGTGGGCTACCATGTTGCCATGGTCAACTTTGCTTTTCGAGCTTTGCCAACCATTATTTTCTTTTCCAGCCTTATGGCTGTTTTATATCACTTTGGTGTAATCCAAATGTTTGTAAAATGGATAGCTAAAGCTATGCAAAAAACCATGGGCACCAGTGGTTCGGAAACATTAAGTGTTTCCGCTAATATTTTTGTAGGTCAAACCGAAGCTCCACTCATTGTACGTCCGTTTATCCAACAAATGACAAAATCAGAGTTGATGGCCATTATGACAGGTGGATTTGCAACCGTTGCTGGTGGGGTATTGGCGATTTATGTTATGTGGTTAACGGACATTCCGGGAATTGCCGGTCACTTATTAGCGGCATCAGTCATGTCTGCGCCGGGAGCGCTTGTGGTGGCAAAAATTATTTATCCTGAAACGGAATCATCAGAAACGATAGGAGACCTGAAAATCAATATTGAGCAAAAAAGCACGAATGCAATGGAAGCATTGGGAGATGGAGCAACCAGCGGATTAAAACTTGCGGCAAATGTTGCAGCTATGCTGGTAGCTTTTGTATCTCTCGTTGCCATGATTAACTACCTCTTAGGTTTCGCAGGCACATCTATGGAATCAATCCTCGGTTTTATATTCAAGCCCTTGGCATGGACAATGGGTGTTCCGTGGTCAGAGGCCGGCACATTGGGAACACTTATGGGAAAGAAAATCGTATTTACAGAACTGATTGCCTATGGTGACTTGAAAGAATTAATGTCCACAGGAGCCATAACAGACCGGACAGCCATTATTGCAAGTTACGCTTTATGTGGGTTTGCCAATTTTGGTTCTATCGGTATTCAATTAGGCGGAATAGGAGGTATGGCACCGGAACGTAAAAAGGATCTAGCTAAACTGGTTACAAAAGCCATGGTGGGCGGTGCTCTTGCATCTTGGCTTACAGCAACTATTGCAGGATTATTGATTTAATTCTTATAATTTGTATGGGTAGAAGGCTTTAAGTAAATAATTATGCGTTTAATATTTATCGGTCCACCAGGCGCTGGAAAAGGAACTCAGGCTACACTAGTTAAAGAATATTTTGGTGTAATACATTTATCAACTGGTGATATATTACGAAGAGAAATATCTCAAGCCTCTCCTCTGGGAATTAAAGCGAAGTCCTATATAGATAGAGGGCATTTAGTTCCAGATAATGAATTATTAAATATAATGAGAAAAAGACTAAATAAAGAGGACGTTAAAAAAGGATATCTGTTAGATGGTTATCCAAGGACAATCCCTCAAGCTGAAGGATTAGATAAATTTCTTGATGAAATGAATCAAAACATTAATGCTGTAGTGTCTATTGAGCTTGATGATGAAACAATAATCAAAAGATTATCAAGCAGAAGATCTTGTGCGGGGTGTGGAAATATTACAAACTTGTTATTTGATACACCTAAAATAGAGGGCACATGTGATAACTGTAATAGCGGATTGTTACAAAGGTCTGATGATAGCAAGAAAGTAATAATTGAAAGGCTTGAGGTTTATAGCAAACAAACAGCACCACTACTTAAATATTATCATAAAAAAGAACTTATAAAAAGAATAGACGGTAGTGGAAACATAGATAATGTTTTCCAGCTTATTCTGAAAGCGTTGAGATAAATATGTTACGTATAGGATTAACTGGTGGAATTGGTACTGGAAAAAGTACTGCTAGTAAAATTCTTGAAAAATTGGGTGCATACATATTCGATGCAGATAAAGAAGCAAAAAAAGTACTATTGACCAATGAAACAATTAAAAGCGAATTAATTTCTGAATTTGGTACTGATATAATGACGGGAGATGGTAACGTTGATAATAATAAATTGGCACGTGTTGCATTCCAAGATCAAGATCATCAACTAACATTAAATACAATAGTTCATCCTTATGTTTTTAAAGAAATTGATAAAAACTTTGATAGAGAACTAGATGGAGGAAAACATGATATTTTTGTAGTAGATGCTGCTCTTATCTACGAGTCTGGTGCTGACACCCATATGGATTATGTAATTGTAATTACAGCACTAATTAAAACTAGAATGGAGCGCGCATTAGCTAGAGAAACACTCAGCAGAGAAGAAATATTAAAAAGGATGGATTTACAGTGGTCTGAAGAAGAAAAGATTGCATTAGCAGATTTTGTAATTCATAATGATGGGCCTGAAAAAGAACTCATAAAGAATATAACTGACATTTATAAAGAACTAGTATAATATTTCTATCGTATTGACCTCCTCAAACCACGAGGTTTATCAAATATCTCTTTTAAAATAATCGCTTTTTTTACCTTATTATTATCTTCTAATAAGGAACTGACTAAAAATGAGATGTTTTGATTTTGTTTACTATGTATTCTGTATTCCTTATGAATGGGCTCTATGGTCTCTTCTGATAAATCATCAAATATAGCCCTGGAAGTTTCTTTTGATTCTATATCTATTTTTGAATCAACGTATTCCTTCTCTTCTTCTATATCATACCCAATATCACCAACATCAGATTTGTCCTCTACAAGAAATTCTTTACCATAATTTTTTAATTGGTCAAAGAAGTCGTCCATTGTTTCCGGTTCGGTTTCTATAAAATCACTATTATCAGAAGCCGTTTCTTCCTGGTCTAGTCTCTTGCGGGCAACCTTCTGTTGTTTCTTTTTCATCAGAGATGATAAAAAATAAAGTGCAGCAATAAATAACCAGTAAGCTAATCCTTCCATCTAGCTCTCTTCAGTCCCTGGTTGAGTAGTAGAGTCAGACTCTTTGCTACCTGCAATTGAATCTCTCATTCCGGTATCTGCTTCAATATTACGCATATTATAATAATCAAAAACCCCCAGCTTACCTTCACGAAAAGCTTGTGACATTGCCATGGGCACTTCCGCTTCAGCTTCCACTACTTTTGCACGCATTTCCTGAACTCGAGCAATCATTTCTTGTTCTTGCGCAACAGCCATTGCACGTCGGGTTTCAGCTTTTGCTTGAGCAACTCGTAAATCTGCTTCAGCTTGATCTGCTTGAAGTTGGGCTCCAACATTTTTTCCAACATCTAGATCTGCTATATCAATAGAAAGAATTTCAAATGCTGTACCTGCATCTAATCCTTTTTGTAACACAGCTCTGGAAATATTATCTGGATTTTCCAATACGGATCCATAAGTAACAGAAGACCCAATTGCGCTGACTATACCTTCTCCAACCCTTGCAATGATAGTATCATCTGTAGCGCCACCAACTAAACCTGGTATATTAGTCCTTACTGTAACTCTTGCCCGCGCTTTAAGTTCAACCCCATCCTTTGCTACAGCGGATAAAAACCCATCTCTTGGCGCGTCAATAACCTTAGGATATACACTTGTTTCGACGGCAGCTTTAACATCGCGTCCTGCTAAATCTATCGCTGATGCAGTTTCAAAAGGTAGCGGAATATTAGCTTTAGCAGCAGCAATAAGAGCCGATACTACATTTGCCACGGCCCCTCCCGCCAAGTAATGTGTTTCAAGCATATCTGTGCTAATATTATTCAAACCAGACTTATGACTATTTATTACACCATCTACAACGAGTCTTGGAGCAATTTTTCTCAGTCTCATTCGTATAAGATCAATAATTGTTATACGACCTACCCCTAGACTCACAACAGCTTGAATCCATAGTCCTAGAGGAACAAAATAGAAAAATAAAAGAATAAATAATAAAATAAACACCAACATTACATAACTTATCATGATATACTCCTAGTAATTCAATTTTTAATTCTAACAACTACCCGGTTGCCATCAACCGATAAAATAATAATTTGTTGATCTTTATCAACAAATTCTCCCTCTGTCACAACAAATATCTTTTCATTATTTACAATAACCCAACCTGATGGTCTTAGGTCAGAAGTTGCTACGCCAGTCTTACCAATAAGGTTTTCTAATCCTAATGAAGTATTGAAACCTTCTTCATTACTTTCTATACCTGGTGAGGTTAATTTTGTCCAAAATTTTGTTTTCGTCATCATTCTAAATAATAAAATTATAGCAAATATCCCACCAATCAATCCAATTGTTAAACCAGTCATAGCAGAATCATATATCTCTTGCGATACAGGTACATCTGGTAATAATAACATATAAAGTCCCCATAGAATAACGCCGATTCCAGCTAAGCCTGCAATACCAAAACCTGGAATCAAAAAAGCTTCAACCATTAATAAACCTAATCCAAATAAGACAATAAGTAAATCAGACTTTGTGGCAAGTTTTACAATAACAGAGGCGCTTAAAGATAGGGTAAGACATACAGCTCCAAAAGTTCCAGGGATTCCCCATCCTGGACTCTGTAATTCAAATAATATACCTAAAAAACCAAACGTAGTCAGCAAGGAAGCAACCACAGGATTTGTTAAAAAACGCACCAAGTTTTCTGACCAGTTTTCGGAAAAAGTTTTCACTGATGCTTCAGTAAGTTCAAGTATATTTAATAATTCATCTAAATCGTCTGCAGCTCCATCAGCCATTTTATATTTTAAAGCTTGTTCAGTAGTTAAGGTTATAAGCTTACCTTCTTTCCTTCCTTCAAGGTCCTTCACTTCTATTGAATCTTCATCGATAACTATGTGCGTGAATGATAATTCCTCATCTACCATACATTTTGCAATATCTGTATTTCTATTACGATTTTCTGCTGTTGAGGCCATTTCCTCTCGCATATAACTAATTACTTTTTCAGATGCTTTATTTCCTGACATGTCAACAGCTGTTGCAGCGCCAATTGTTGCTCCACCAGTCATAAATATTTTTTCACAAGATAAGGAAATTAAGGCGCCCGCAGAAATTGCTCTTCTATTAATAAATGCAATTGTAGGAACATCTGAGTCTAGGATGGCATCTTTTATTTGTGTTGCTGCATCTACACGCCCGCCGAATGTATCAATATCAAAAATTATAGCTTCGACTTGATTATCCTCAGCCTCATTAATAATTCTTTCAATAAAAGTCGGGAGGCCTAAATCAATCACACCTTGAATTGGCACACGATAGACTTCAATATTTGAAGAAAATAAACTTTCAACAAAAAAAGAATAAAAAAGGGTAAGAAAAAATATATGTTTATTTATCTTTATCAAAATTCCTCGGAAATTAAATATTGACCTATAAGAAATTACCTTAGATTCAGTTAAAACGTACTACACAATTCATCAAATGAACCTTAAATATCGCATCACATATAATATATTAAAACTCGTATCTAATTTTGTACAATCTTTAAAACCAAGTACTCAATTTTCATATGCTAATAAACTTGGTTTTCTTTGTTATAGATTTTTAAAAATTAGACAAAAAGAAGCACGGAAAAATATTTCTATAGCATTCCCTAAAATATCTAGTAGAAAAAGAGAAAATATATTAAAAAATACATATAGATTTTTTATATATAGTTCAATGCAATTTCTATCATTACCAAAAAGTATTTATGATTCAAATATTTCTGTAAATGGAGAACAATATTTGAAACAAGCTCTGAAAAAGAATAAAGGGGTATTATTGGTTTCTGGGCACTTTGGGCTATGGGAATTATTATTAGGATGGTTTGGAATAAATAAATATCCATTATTACTAATAGGTCAAAAACAAAAAAATGATGGAGCTGACAAGTTTATCAATGAATTAAGGGAGAAAAGTGGTGTAAAAATACTCCCCAGAAAATCCTCGCTTGAATTGATGTATAGTGCTTTAGAAAAAAATGATATTTTAGCTTTGGCAAGTGATCAAGATGCTAAAAAAAGTGGGGTATTTGTTAATTTTTTTGGTGTAAAAGCTTCGACACCTAAAGGTGTAGGTTTATTCCATTTAAAATCTAAATCACCCATTATCTTTGTTACGTGTCATATGGAAAGCTTTAACAACTATATTTTGAATATTTTACCTATTAAAACACATGAAAAATCAGATATTATTTCTATTACAAGGTCATATACTAGTATGTTAGAGGATATTGTACTAAAATTTCCAGAACAATATTTTTGGTTTCATAGACGCTTTAAAACAAAACCATTTTAATTAAATAATAATGATTAAGAATATCCACATAGATAACTTAGAAGTATTTTCTATTTGTAAGAATTGTCTAGATAAAGGTGGAATAATAATTTATCCAACAGATACCTTGTATGGATTTGGTGTAGACGCTAGAAATGAATCTGCAATTAAGAAACTGAATCGAATTAAAGGAAGAAAGTCCCCTATAAGTATAGTAGTAAAAAGTTTTGAACAATTAGCAAGTTTTACAAATCTTTCAGAAGAAAAAGAGAAGTTTATTAAACAAAGGATTAGTAATAAAACAACATTTATCCTTCCAAGTGTTGAGGGCGTCGTTCATAAATCTATTATGGGAAATAATAAGACAATTGGTTTTCGTATACCTAAAAATTTGTTTGGGCCTAGGTTAGTATCAAAAATAGGGTATCCAATAACGTCATCAAGTGTTAATAGACATGGAAACAAACCAATGAATAATCCAAAAAAAATAATTGAAGAATTTGGAAATGAGGTTGATATTATTATAAATACAGGGATTTTACCCTCATCTAGCGGATCAACAATATATATGATTAGAAATAATAAATTTGAAATAATACGAAAATGAAAAAATTCATCTTATCTATTATATATACATTAACTATTATATATGCTAATGATGGCTATCCTTTTAATATAGGTGAAAAATTAATTTATGATGTTTCTTTTGCTGGGATTAAAGCAGGGAAAGCATTTTTAGAAGTTTTGGAGGATAATGAGAATAATAATTCTAATGAAATTCACATAAGATTTGTAGCTAAGACATCTTTTCCATTTAGTTCAATTTATTCAATAGATGATCAGATTGATACATGGATAGATATAAAAAGTTTGCATACTAACAAAATACACAAAAGTATAAAACAGAGGAATTATACAAAAGAGTCTGAAACCAAAATTGATTATAAAAAATCGATATCCATAACAAATAAAGATACTACATTAATCAATGGATATCTTTATGATCCATATTCATTATTTTATCTGCTTCGGACAAAACCATTAATTCTTGGAGAAATAATTAAAATAAATACTTTTAGTGGGAAAAAAGTCACTCCAATTCAGATAATTACTAAAACAGAAGAAACTATAAACACTATTATTGGGTCCTTTAATTGTTTAGTTATAAAACCATTTCGTGAGGGTAAAACACTATTAAAAAACAAAGGGGATATGATGATTTGGTTTAGTAATGATAAAAAAAAACTCCCTATTCAGATTAAAATAAAACTACAGTACGGATCTATGTTATTAAAAATAAAAGAAATCAATTTGTAAATAGTCGACCAACATCATTTATCATAACTGTTGCCATTAGTAGTAATAAAAATGCCATACCAATTTGTTGAATAACCATCCTTGTTTTTAAAGTAAACTTTCTTCTTAATATTGATTCAGCTAAAATAATAAATACATGACCACCATCTAATCCAGGAATAGGCAAGAAATTGATAAAAGCTAGATTGCAACTTATGATTGCCATAAATCCAAACAATGATATAAGTCCTGCCCTTGCTGTTTCTCCTGCAATCTGGGCTATTAATATTGGCCCACCAAGATCCCTTACAGATGCTTGACCAGAAATTAACAAGTTTATTGATAATACAACTAATCCAAGACCGCCTAATGTAGAAGTAACTCCTAATTGTGAAGCTTTTATTATACCTATCGGTTCATAAATAAACTCTGGAGCAATACCAATCATTCCTAGGGTATCCAGTTTGCCATCTATAGGAAATACTCTAAATGTTGTTTTAATATCTTTTGTGCTTTCTATACCATCTCTTAATAAGGTTATTTGAATAGGCTTATTTGGTAATTTCTGAATAGTACTTGAAAGATCCGTCCATGTGTTAATTTCGTTTTCATTAACCTTAATTATTTTATCACCAGGTAGAAGATTTGCATTTTCCGCAGGTGAATCATCCTCAATACTATAAATAATTGGTTTATTTTCCGAAGTTGGCACGCCTTGATGCCATGCTAAGCCAGTAAAGATTACGAAAGCTAATAATATATTCATTATCACCCCGGCGCTCATTACCCATATTTGAGCCCATACTGGTTTACCCATAAGTTCATATGGCTCATTCGTAATAGTACCATCCATACTTTCATCAATCATACCCGCCAATTTTACATATCCACCTAGAGGAATAATTGCAAAACAATATTCTGTTCCACTTCCTTTTCTTTCTGGGATATTAATATTCCAAGTCTTTACTATCTGCCAGCTGATTTTATCTAATTTATTTTTTTTATAAAAAAACAAGTTTACTTCAAACCCATTGTCAATGGAGTTTACAGTAAAAAGTCTAGGTGGAAATCCTATTGAAAATCTATCCACACGAACACCTACAGATCGTGCAGCAAAAAAATGCCCCAATTCATGTACGATAACTATTACACCTAAAACAAATATAAATGCTAAAATTGTAGTCATTAATGAAATCCTTTATTTTTTATTAACTTCTTTCATTACGAAATCATATGTCCAAAGTTCCAACTCTAATAATTCTTCCAAACTAGGATGATTTACCAAATCATGTGCATTACATGCCTTCTCAATTATATTTGGTATATCAGTGAATTTAATTCTTTTATTTAAAAAACTAAAAACAGCATTATCATTTGCCACATTAAGTACTGCTGGCGCAGATCCACCAATGCGTAATGATTCATATGCTAATTCAATACAAGGAAAACGTTCTAAATCTTTCTCTTCAAAAGTTAGATTCCCAATTTTTGCCAAATCAAGTTCTTCCCATTCTGCTAATTTATGTATTGGATGGGTAAGGGCATATTGTATAGGTATTTTCATATCAGGAATACCTAACTGAGCTTTAACAGATCTATCATTAAATTCGACCATAGAATGAATAATAGACTGCGGATGAATCAATATATCAATTTGATTAATTTGAAGATTAAATAACCAACGAGCTTCAATTACTTCTAGACCTTTATTCATCATAGTTGCTGAATCAATAGTAATCTTCTTACCCATACTCCAATTAGGATGATTTAAAGCTTCATTCAAAGAAATTTCAGGAAAAGTTTTTACATCCCTTGTTCGAAAAGGGCCACCACTTCCTGTTAAAATAATTCTTTTAACATCTTCAATATTTTCTCCAACCAAACATTGCCAAATAGCAGAGTGCTCACTATCTACAGGATATATTTTTGCTCCAGATTCATTCATAGTATTATTAATTAAATCACCCGCCATAACCATACTTTCTTTATTACTTAAAGCTACATCTACACCAGCTGTCAAAGCATTAATAGTGGGCTCCATTCCTGCAGATCCAACCAATCCATTCATTACTAAATCTATATCATCTCTTTTTGCAATCTCTAATAGGCCTTCTCTTCCAATAAGAATTTCAATGTTTTCTTTATTTAGAGCTTCCTTAACATCTTCAGCGCTTGAATCATTGACAACAACCAATGTTTTAGGACGATATTTTTTTGCTTGTTCTATAATGAGTTTATTATTTTGAAAAGTAGATAGATATACAACATCAAAGTCTTCTTTTAAAGTATCTATTACATCTAGTGTATTAACACCTATTGAACCTGTAGATCCAAGTATAGAAATTTTCTTAGACATTATTATTCAAATTTCTTTTGAAAACTTATTGAAACTTGTGAAAACTTAATATTTAAACGTATTTGAGGAGAAACTTGCCATTTTAATAATGGGAATATCTTTCCTATTATAATATAATTGCTTGAATCTGAAATATTTTTTGGAACTCCTGCATTACCCGAGTAAAATATTCTACTATTAAATTGATTGTTTCCTACACCAATATAGAATGGAAATAAATTAGATAAATAAGATCGTATAATAGAAAAATCAAATATTCTGCAATTAAAATATTTTGGTCCGTCCATCTTCCCTATACTCAAATCTGCAATCCATAAACTAGGATCCTCTTTAACTAAACCTAAAGAAAAACCATAACTATAGTAATTTATTACATCATTATGACTTGTAAAACCACCTATCTTCCCATTAAGTCTTAAATTATTTGAAATAAGTAATGAACTGTGCAATAAAGGTAATCCAACTATTGAATATTCAATAAAGGATTTATTTGTTAAATCATATCCTAAAGGTAATATGATGCTTAGAGACACACGTTCCTTTAAACTATTATTAACTAATTGATGATATCCAAGTGAAAAAGACGTGCTTCTGATTAATGGCTTAACAGAAGAACTAAAGTTTGATACATTACCTTTTGAAATATCATAGGAAGGGAATTGTCCGAATAATAATTGCAATATAATTAATAAATTCATGAAGATTAATTTCATACAATATATAGGGATTTCTAAATAATCCCACGTTTACTATTATCAATAAAATTAATAATATTATTAACCTCTACATTATCAGATATATTTTTTATTATCTTATCTAATGCTTCTGATCTTGTTAAATCAGATCTAAAATAAATTCTATAGGCTTTTTTAATTTCAGATAATTTATCTAAAGAGAATCCTCTTCTTTTTAGACCAATTGAATTTATCCCACCAAATTTCAATGGTTCTCCAACAGCTAAAATATAAGGTGGTACATCTTGAACCGCACGAAATCCACCGCCTATAAAAACATGTGATCCAATTTTACAAAACTGATGAACTAAGACCCCTCCGCCCAAAGAAGCATATTCCTGAATTTCTACATGTCCTCCAAGTGTAGACATATTTGCCATAATAACATTATTGCTAACTATACAATCATGAGCAATATGTACTGCTGCCATTAATAAAACATTATTTCCCACCCGGGTTTTTCCAAGCTCAGAAGTACCACGATTAATTGTAACATTTTCTCTTATAATGGTATTGTTACCTATTATTGTTTTTGTATCCTCTCCAGTAAATTTTAAATCTTGTGGAATCTCACCTATACTACAATTATGAAAAATTTTACTGTTTCTACCAATCGTAGTTCCACTACATATTGTAGTATAATTACCAATAATTGTATTATCACCGATTGAAACACCATCTTCTATATTAGAAAATGGACCAACTGAAACATTCTTTCCTAAATTAGCTTTTTCACTAATAAGTGCTGTAGGGTGTATTGTAGTAGTAATTCTACGATCCTGCCCTATTAACAATATTAGCCATTAAATTAGCTTCAGCTACTAATTTATCATCTACGAAGGCTTTTCCTATTAGCTTAACTGCGCCCAAACGAATTTTTGCAAGTTCCATTTTAATTATTACTTGATCTCCAGGCATTATCGGGATACGAAATTTTGAATTAGTAATTGATGAAAATAACATATTTTTTTTCAAAGGATCTGGAACACTATTTAAAACAAGAAATGCACCCGCTTGCGCCATACTCTCTAAGATTAAAACTGCAGGCATTATTGGCTGAGAAGGAAAATGCCCAGCAAAATATGGTTCGTTTATAGTTACATTTTTAATCGCAGTAAGAGATTTTCCATGATCAATATCTATAATACGATCAATTAATACCATGGGATATCTATGCGGTAGGAGCTCCAAAATATCCTGGATACTGAATTGTGACTTGTTATCCAAAATCTTATAAAATAATCAAATTAATAATTGATCTTTGTACTCTTTACGAATCATTTTAACAAATTCAACATTGCTTTCATGACCACTTCTTGCAGCAGTTACATGGCCCTTGATTGAAATTCCAAGTAAAGCCAAATCACCAATTAAATCAAGGGTTTTATGTCGTACGGGTTCATTATGAAAACGTAAAACTTTTCCATTTAGAATGCCATTGCTTCCCTGAATAACTTTGTCCTCGATTCCAAATAATTTCCTTAAATGATTAATTTCACCATTCTTAATCCTCCTATCCAGGATTACTACAGCATTAGATAAGCTTCCTCCTTTTATTAAACCTTGCTCTCTTAGTTGTTCTACCTCGCTTAAAAAACAAAAAGTTCTTGCGGGAGCCACGTCTCGGGCAAAATCTTCTTCCATATTATAAATTGCCTCGTATTGTGTTCCCAGTGCTGGCAAAGGATATTCAACAAGAAAAGTGACTCTAAAACGATCTGCGGGAACCACGTGAATATCAATTTCTTTCTTTGGATCAGAATATACTACAGGTTTACTAATTTCTAATACATGCCTATCTTGCTTTTGTTCAATAAAATTTACTGATTCCAGTACTTCAACAAAATCTTTAGCACTACCATCCATAACAGGGGATTCTTTAGCTGTTAATTGAATAAGAACATTGTCAATTCGCAACCCTGATACAGCTGCTAAAGCATGTTCAACA
>CEVQ01055367.1_pt1 | contig 13680 bp, 15 predicted proteins | sample 356551 | NCBI WGS metagenome assembly CEVQ01 (sample SAMEA2623756, study PRJEB7988) | marine metagenome | biome: marine biome (ENVO:00000447); feature: mesopelagic zone (ENVO:00000213); material: "saline water (ENVO:00002010), including plankton (ENVO:xxxxxxxx)" | depth 250 m | reverse complement strand
CAAGGCGAAGATCGGCGGTTCGATTCCGCCCCGGCCCACCATTCACGCCGTAAGCAGAAGATGTTAGGTCAAAATTTCCTGATAGATCAAAAGATTGCAGACAGGATTATTGCCGAAGCATCGATTGAGGATGGTGAAAAGATATTGGAAATAGGGCCTGGGCGCGGTATTCTAACTGAAAGATTGGCACCCTTAGGTAAATTATTAGCAGTTGAAAAGGACAAGTGGTTGGCTGTAGTACTCAAGCAGAAATTTACAGGCTTGGCTGAAATAGTGGAAGACGACATTCTCAAATTTGATATTCCGAAGATTGATGTAATCGTAGCCAATCTACCTTATTCTATTTCATCCCCAATTCTGTTCAGGTTATTTGATTTCGACTGGAATCGTGCCATTCTAATGTTTCAGGAAGAATTTGCCAATCGACTTATCGCCAAACCCGGTTCCAAAACTTATGGTCGTCTATCAGTTATGGCCAATCACTATGCTAAAACCACAAAACTATTCAAGGTTTCTAAGACAGCATTCCAACCCCAACCTAAGGTGCATTCTCAGGTAGTCCGATTGGCTCGTCATTCACCAGATTATGAATTATCAGATTTTGATAATTTCGAGAAAGTTGTAAAATCTATTTTCATGCATCGACGTAAAAAGATTCGAAATTGCTTGAAAATTACTTTTCCTAATCTAGAAGTAGATGATTTAGACCATATGAATCAGAGAGCTGAGGTTCTCACGCCCAAACAAATTGCCGATTTGTCCAATCAGATATTTGAGAGAGTTTCAGAATAGCTTCTTTAGAAGGAGCATATCAGTCAAACTGGCTTTGACCTTAAGATCTCCCTTCATGTAAGCCTTAACGGGCGACATGGTCCTAGATATTAGAGCCTCCAGAATCTCTGAAGAGGCCGTAACCCTTAGATCTGCGCTGGGGTCATCAGTTATTGAGAAATTTTCGAGTTCGAGATTTTCCAGTTTACTGACGTGATTATCTCCATCCAAGACACAAATGCAGATCGTTCTGGTCTTTCCTTCTATCATTTTAGCAGTATCAGGTTCATCTTTTATCTTAGAATTGAATTCCAAAACCTTTTCGTTTAGCAGTTTGCTTACCTCAGTCATTTTTTTCACCAAATTCTTCGAGAGTCTTAACTGGCCTTATCCGTTGCAGTATCTTACCCAATGTACTCCAACTTTCACGTACTTCTTCAGGCCACTTCCCGTTGTCATCATAGAAGCTCTCTAAAAACTTAATCGTTCTTTTGTCACTAGGATATCCACTTCCAAAATCCCCAATTCTATCTTTAATTTTCTCAATTTCCATTTCCCTTGTCTCTTTTGCGATTATAGATGCCGCTGCAACCACAGGTATCTTTGCATCGGCTTTGTGCATGGATATAATATCCGTATCATTCGGATTTGTCAGGCTCTTCTTGATTTCACTTCCAAACCTGTTCTCATTTACGTCGGCAGCGTCAACATAAGCTACTTTTGGATTTAGTTTGCTGATTAGCCTTTCAAAGGCTTCCCGGTTTAATTGGTTCAACTTATTTTGTTTTCTATATTCATCAACAATCTCAGGTTCAATAATTTCAACAGCATAATGAAATTCTCTCTTTATCAATTCAGCCAATTCCTTTCTCCTTTTTGGTGTTAATTGTTTAGAGTCCTTGAATCCCAGATCTTCAATATCCTTAGCGTTATCGACCTTGACAGCTGCAACAACCAATGGCCCTATCACCGGTCCTTTTCCAGCTTCATCGACACCGCAGATCATGTTTCAAGAGCTAGATGTGCCCAATTTCTGGCCATAAAATAGACTGCTGCCATTTCTGGTAATTCAACAACGCTTTCAGGTTTTAATGTTGCAATTCCATCTCCCATTATGACTGGGTGATTTACGATAGAACGGACCTTTACAGGCTCTTCTCCAAAGGCGATAGCCTCTTTCATAGGATCGAATGTTTCCAATTTCTTTGAAGTCAGAACAGTCACTCTAAGACCTGAACCCCCATGTAATGAACCCGGTAAACGAATGAGTCGATGTAGGTCTCCAGTTACGGGTTCATCAGGATAGATTGCAGTTTCTTTTAGGGCTATATGTACTAACTTCTTTTTGGAAGCCTTAGAAAGTTTGTTGAATAGTTTCTCATTATCTTTTTTTAGGTCTTCAGTATTCATTCTTATTCCTAACTGTTTAGTTACCTTTTTCAGTTCTTTGGGCTCGCATTCCCTGAGACCATCCAGCATCTTGTGAATTCGTCTGGTGATGGCTCCTCTCCAGCTTTTGGAATTTTTATCTGGTAATTTCTCTACGCCTAGATTTTTTCTCTCCATACCTTTACCCTTTACAGGCACTTCTATAGTATATCCAGCATCGTCCAAAATCCGGCTTGTGTTCAGTCCTTTTCCAGTCATATAATCAGCTAATTCTCTTCTTGCTCCTGATGGTAATGTCAGAACTGTCGGGGTTCTTACATGGACGTGATAACCTCTTCCACCACTAAAGGTAATCAATAGATCTTCTTCACTCAAGCCGAAATCACCTAGTAGTACATCAATCACCAGTCTATGAGTTTGTTCTCTTATAAATTCCATAAGCCTTGAAAATGTTATTTTTCCTTTTTTTACATCCTCCATTTCAGGCAAGTGATCCGCATCCAGATCGAATATCAAATCAGCACCTTGCCATTGCTTATCAATCATTGTGTTTTTACCTGGGTCCTCATAATAGGCAACGGAGTGATAGCAGTGTGCTGGCGCCACTCTAGCTAAATAGTCTCTAATTTCTTTTGTCGATTTAAATTTGACATGCCGATTCATAATTCCACCTCCCCAACCTAGGAATCCCCATTCTCTTGATGTAAATCTAGGTGGTAGTGTCACATCTGCATCTTTGTAGTAACTCTTGAATTTTTCTTTCAAAAAATCTTTGGTTTTAATCGGTTCGATATCTTTCAGTAGACTCATCCAATTACCTTATGCCAAGACTTCTTGGCGCCCATAATTCCTTGACTTAACCATCCATTTCTTAGTTTCTGCCCAAATGTGTATTCCCATGGTCGGCGTGGTAACTTCTCTGATAATCTTTGCAGTAATTCCCTCTGTTCAGCTTTACCACCTCCTCTTATCTCAATGTAAGTTACGCTACCAGAACTTGGTATTTCTTCCCAGATGTCTACTATAATGTCATTGCTTCCGATTTCGTATCTATAAACCAATGCTGTTCTTTCTAGTGCAATTACCACAGCCACTTTGGTGTATGAACGATTAACGTTTTTCCGTTTGTATTCATGCCCCATTTCATCGAGCAGTTCTCTAAAGACGGTAGCCGTAGACCTTGATTCAAAACAGACAGGTAGCTTTACCAATGAATTTCACCACCAATCACTGGATATCCTAGTTCAAATTTTTCCAAAGCACTGGGATGTATCTCACCATACGTCAAGGTAATTTCTTTCGTTTTGATTTGGGCACATCTTCCAGGTATGAAAGCAGGATCTCTTCCTTCTGTAGTTTCACCGGAAATACCTAATCTATGTGCAATGCTTTCGGCAGTAGTTCTGGCCTTTGAAAAAGTACCCTTGCTTTCCAATTCAATCCATGCCAGAGACATTCGATTCGAGTGTTCTCGAATCACTTGTCCAACCTCAAATACTTTCTGTGGTAATTCTCGATGACGATTGCTGCTTAGAAGCTCCAGAAGACTAGGCAAAATACTAGAACGCAGTATATGGTAATCCTCAGTAACAGGATTGGACACTTCAGCTTCATATTCACTCTCCCTCCCAGTATTTTCATGTAACATCTTTGTTGATGTTAAGGTTAAAGTCACAACTTCTTGAAATCCAATACCTAACATGGTTTCTCTGCACTTACTTTCTAATGTTCGGGATTCGAGACCTTCACCAAAGCGTGCTTCCCGGGGTAGATGTTCCGGTATCTCTTCATATCCTATTCCAATTGCTACTTCTTCCAATAAATCGATAGGATGAAGTATGTCAGCTCTATAAGCAGGAACTTTGACATGCCATATGTCATCTTTCAGGTCAGGTTCCATGGCGCATTTTCTGAATGCCTTGAATATGGCAAAATTTCCAGGGTCAAAACCCAATAAACTAACTAAGTAGTCATTTTTGATCTTATGAATCTCGGGCTCCATTCTTGGCACAATTATCTTCTCAGAGGGGTATCTTATCTCTAATTGCTCAATTTTTCCACCTCTTTCTACCAGAGCAGCAGCAACAATATTGAGGCAGGCCTCAACTGCTTTATTATCCAATCCGGTAACATCAATCAGTACTTCTTTAGTTTTCTTTGTAATGGTTGTCAATGCGCCATTAATTATCGGTGGCAAGGAGGCGACTTCCCCATTATTGTCAGTAATTAGGGGGTATTTTTTGAAATCCTCCAGTAGATGAGCGTATTCTATTCCTTTAGGATGCTCATTCAAAATCTCCTCGGGTGTCATTTCATAGTCTTTTTGGAGTGGTATGAAGGCCGGTTCATGTGGTGAGCAGGTGCTATAGTTGAATGGTGCCTTCAATTTAGATAGATCATGTATTCCAATAGATACCTTTTTTCTCTTTCGACCCAGAGTTACGTGTAATTTTTCTTGAAGTTCCATTAAAGATTTTATCGAGGCATTATCTAGTTTTACACCTCTTACAATCCCACCGAGTACGAACGGCCGGATCTTGAGCACATCAGGTGAAACAACCATATGTGTTGACGCTGGTTTGATATCATACACCACCAAACCAAGTTTTTGTTCTGTAAATGCTCTTACAGCACGTGCCACACCCTCAGTTGAAAGTAAATCAGGCCTGTCTGGAAAGAATTCAATGGTGGCCTCATTCTTTCCAATTTCATCAGGGTCAGCTCCAATTTCAGGAATGATTCTAGAAAAATCGGCAGAACTTATTGGCTTCTCAAGCATTCGATTAAGGTCTTCAATTTCTATATTAATTACTGGCATCTTAGACCCTTATATAATGCCATTATAAGCAAATATGTCGATAAGTTCAAACTAAGTTTACTTGTTACGCTTTCTTTCTCGCTTTCGGCGGCGCATCTTTTTCTTACGCCACTTCCAACGTTGTTTTCCGGCTTTTTTCCAGACTCGAGAACTTCTCTTCATTATTGGGATGAGCGCACTCGCCTACTGTATATAAAATCAAACCTTCCCAACAAGTGAGTATCGGAAAGTATTTGACAGAGCATCTAATCGCATTAATATGGAATACCCTGAATTCCCTGATGACGCAGGTTACACTTCGATTCGTGATGTATTATCTGGTAAATCTGGGAAGCCTGTTAAAATCAGGGGATGGATCTATCGAACCCGTTCTTCTGGAAAGTTGGCCTTCATTGTTGTGAGGGATTCTACAGGTGTAATTCAATGCACAGTCTCGAGAGATAAAGTGACAGAGTCTGATTTCGATGGAGCTAGCAAGGCACTGATTGAATCATCTGTGATATTAGAAGGTGAACCGATAAAGGATGATAGAGCTCCGGGTGGATGGGAAATTAGAGCGACCAGTTTCGAGGTTTTCCACTTTGCTGAGACTTTTCCTATAACTAAGGATCAAAGTGACGAGCATCTGCTGAACAATAGACATCTATGGCTGCGTAGCAGGAATATGGTGTCAGTTCTTAAGATCCGTTCAACTGTGTTCAAAGCTTTCAGAGACTACTGGACCAATCTGGATTTCACGGAGATACAGTCACCAAGTTTCACCACATCAGCCTGTGAAGGCGGTTCTACACTTTTCAATGTGTCATATGATGATGAGAATGAGAAAAGCGGACAAAAGTTCTATGCGCACTTAAGTCAGTCTTGGCAATTGTACGCAGAGGCCACAATGTTTGGCTTGGAAAACATATTCACTCTTGCTCCATCGTTCAGAGCTGAGAAATCGCGTACTCGCCGCCATCTAACTGAATTTTGGCATGCTGAGGTTGAGTCAGCATGGCTTCACAATCATCAGATGATGGAACTTGAAGAGGGCATGATTGTATACATTTTGAATGAAGTTCTATCTGCTAACAAGGCAGAGTTAGAATTTCTTGGAAGAGATGTTTCGGTTTTGGAGAATATCAAGGCCCCTTTTGATAAGATGAAATATGAAGAGGTTTTAGACAAATTGAATTCTATGGGATTTGATTTGGGATGGGGAGACGATTTTGGATACAAGGAGGAAAAGGCTCTCACCCAAGAACTTCATTCCCCACTTTACATAACTCATTTTCCAAAGGAGAAGGGATTTTACCATAGGCCAGATCCCAGTGACCCTAAAGCCCTTGTATGTCATGACCTATTGGCACCTGAGGGATATGGCGAAATAATTGGAGGGGGTGAGAGAGTATGGTCTCCAGATGAACTTATTGAAAGGATTAAAGAAGAGAACCTAGAGCCAGAATCTTATGGTTGGTATCTGGACATCCGAAAATTCGGTAGCGTCCCTCATTCAGGTTTTGGATTGGGAATTGACAGAGTCGTCAGTTGGATATGTGGTTCTGAGCACATTAAGCACGTAATTCCTTTCCCTCGTACAATGCGAAGAACAACGCCTTGACTTTACTTTTTCAATCTAGCTATTAAATCTGCTTTCTTTCCGGAGACGGTCATTCCTTTTTCCTTCAGAACTTCCTTCAATTGAGCTACGGTCATTGAATCGTAGTCAGTCTTTCTTGGTTCATCATCTTCAGAATCAGAAATTCCATCACCATCAATGTCTCCTGCACCATCTCCTTCCATAGGTCCTTCAACTTTATCCTCGCTTGGACCAACACCTCCAAATCTTTCCAGAGATCGTCCTGCTCTTCTGCGTACGTGGGCATCACTGTCAGACAATCCCGCAACGAGTGCTTCTCTTGCATCATTCGATCCTGCGAATCGGCCAAGTCCTTTAGCTGCATGCCATCTCGTGTATCTGTCATCATCCTCCATTCCATCTATAAGATATGGCATAATTGAAAGTCTTCCGGTTCTCCCAATTGCATCCATGGCGGTTCTTCGTGCATAAAAATCCCCGTTTTTCAGCCCATCATTGATTAGGGGCTCAAGGCCCATTTCGGTCATTTCTTGAAACAAATCCATGGCAGCTTTATTGACAAATGAGGCAGCACTACCCGCGTCGGATTTCCCGTATAGTTGAATCCATCTTACTAATTCAGCAGATATTGCCCTTTCGTGTAAGGGTAACATTTCTCTGAGGGATTGTAAGGCTTCATGCCTAGTCATGAAGCGTTCATTGCCCAAATCTATAATCAAATCCTCTATCCTGCCTGACGTTCCGCTGCTTGGTTCAGAATCCTCAGAATCACTTTCCATGGTAATCTGTCTGCCACCTACTCACACTATTTAAACATGGTGCGTAAGCGCCTTTATACTGCATGGCCACCAAGATAATATCACATCGAGGACGCACTTCTAATGAAAGCCCAGATAACACGTTACAATCAATTGAAGATGCTATTGACCTTAATATAGAAATGGTGGAGTTTGATGTTCGCCGTACTCAGGATGGGCAGATTGTCTGCTTTCATGATGCTGAAATTGATGATACCCCTCTCATTTCAATGTCTTTTCCTGAGGTAATCAAAATGAACCCCCAGGTTCCTACATTGGAGCAAGTTCTCAGATTGGCGAAAGGGAAGATTCAAGTGGATGTAGATCTTAAGGAGACTGGATACGAAAATGCAGTTATCAATATTTTACTGGATTATTTTGAATATGATAATTTCATAGTGAAATCCTTTAACCGTCAAGTGATTAAAAGAATTAAAGAAATCGATAGCAAAGTCTATACTGGTTTACTTTTGGGTGAAAAATGGAAGATATCTCAATTCGTTGATGTTTTGAAGGAATCTTTTACAGGTTCGAGTGTAATTGTTGAGGGAGTCGATTTTCTCTCACCCAATTATAAGATATTTGAAGTGGGACTAATGGCAAAATTAAGTAAAATGCAGATTCCTATACAAGTCTGGACCGTCAACGATGAGGATCTTCTGAGAACATTACTACGTAAAGACATTCATTCCATTGTTACAGATATTCCTGAAAGGGCAATGGAAATTAGGGAGTCGCTACAAAATGTTTGATTTTAAAAAAATAGAATCCTTTGGCCCATTCTGTATTTCATGCCTAGGAAGGGCTGTGGGACGTGTAGGTTTTGGTCTTGACAATCGAGAACGTGGTCTCGAGATGTTAAACCAATTTGAGTTTCAGGAAGATAAAGTTCTGGAAGGTTTGGTTTGTGCTGAGTCTGAATGTAGGATTTGTGACGGATTGATTGGAGATATAGAGAATTTCATTGAAATGGTATTAGAGGATTTCTCCGAGTTTTCTCTTTCTACTTTCAAGATAGGTACCATAGTTGACAATGAGATATTGGAGAAAGAGATAGAATTCCAGTCTATATTTGGGGAAGGACTGAGTGAGTCCATCAAGTCACAATTAAACCGGGAAATAGGAATAGGTGTATACAATAAATCCGGTATCGATACATTACTTGACAGTCCTGATGCCGTTGCTATTGTCGACACTCGCTATGATACGGTTGAATTAGAAATAAAATCTCTATTTATCGAGGGTAATTACAATAAATTTGATAGGACAATACCCCAAACACGCTGGCCGTGCAGTAGTTGTAAAGGTATCGGATGTCGAAAGTGCAAAAATACTGGGCAATTATATCCTGATTCCGTACAATCCTTGATTGCTAAAAAGTTCCTTGAAGTTAGCATGTCCGATGAAGATTTGTTCCATGGTATGGGTCGTGAGGACATCGATGCTGCGATGTTAGGTGACGGTCGTCCCTTTGTTCTGGAACTTAGAAGACCTAAAAAGAGAGAACTTAATCTGCTTGATATTGCTGAAGATGTAAATTCATCACATAATGGCCGCATAAAGATAACCCATCTGAGAATAGTACCGAGATCCAGAGTTGCTCAACTAAAAAACACGGCTTGTGACAAAACTTATAGGGTCGACGTATCGGTATCTCGTAAACTCTCTATAGAAAGCCTTAAGAAAGGGGCACAGAGGTTGTCGAGCGCGGTTGTCGAACAGCGGACACCTACACGAGTGTCTCATCGTCGAGCTGACTTAGTACGCCCTCGCCTGATTAACTATATGACAGTCAAGTCTTTTGTTAAGGGAATGGTGGAGCTGGAGATTAGGGCTCAGCACGGTACCTACATTCGTGAACTTGTCAGTGGCGATGGGGGTCGGACAGATCCCAGTTTGTCCATGCTGGTTGATTCACCGTGCAAGGTAGAGGTTTTGGACGTCCTCAATCTTCACCTTGACAACAGCGAGAAAAAAAATGGCTAAGAGATCCCGTGGATTAAGGAGTGGTTCACGCCACAAGATGTCACGCCCAATCAGGGAGCGTGGGCTTTCAACAATAACACATTCACTTCAAACATTCAATGATGGCGATACGGTGAACGTAGTCATTGATCCTTCCTTCCACAAAGGTCAACCTCATCATAGATTTCATGGACTGACTGGTAAAATAACTGGAAATCAGGGCAAAGCATATGTGGTCCGTACCCGTGTAGGAAACATGGACAAGGACTTGATAGTCCGTTCAGAACACCTTAGAAAGGCCAATTAAAGGAGTTAAAATGGAGTCAGAACCACAACCCGAGCCAGTTCCTCTGGGAGTAGTTAACAAAATGCTAGAGAAGGAACTAAGTATTCGGGAGAATCGTTTGAGATGCATTGAATGCGGTCATTTTCAGCCAGTTCCTGATGTTGAACCAGAGCCTGCGGTCGAGGAAGTCACGGAAGAAGAAGATGAGTCGACTCCAGTGGGACCTACTTGTGACAGTTGTGGTTCCCAAAGAATGACTCTGATTGAGCAGATTCAATATGAACACAAATTGGCTTTGGACCATGTCCGTCTATTGTCCAAGTTGAGTCCTAAAGAATCGAAGATGATAATGAAGAAGGTAATTGAATTGGAGCACGTAAATGATTACTATGCAGCCAAAATTGCAGATATTTTACCCATGCATCCAGATGACGTACGGTCAATATTCGCCCGTGAACGTTTTTCAGTGGGACGAGAAGAGATAGATTCCATAATAGCGGCCGTTAAGGAGACTACAGGTGCATGAATTATGGAAGATTACGCGTACGTTCTCGATGTATTGACTGAAGGAAGACCAGATAGTAAGCGTCGTTTCCGAAGAGAACCAGTGGTTTATGGTTTAGGAATCGAAGAGTTCAAGATTTTTGATATGAAACCAGTGCCTGGGGCGGCTATCAACATAGGAGATCGCTGTTATATAGGCAAGGAAACCGAAGAAAGAACACAGATAGACCATGTCAGAGCTAGGGTGAATTACAAAGAATTGACCCACACAGCCCAGTCTGAACTTGGTTTTGTATTGGACGAAATTGTGCGTGAGAATGAAGAAAAATTCATTCAATTTTATAACCATGCAGGTCCAATCTCACGAAGATACCATTCACTTGAACTGATACCAGGATTGGGAAAAAAGACTATGAATCTAATCGTCAGAAATAGACCTTATACCGGTTTCAGAGAAATGGAGGAGAAAATTCCAAATTTTAGAAATCCGGAGAAATATATTTCACAGAGAATTGAAAATGAAATCAAGGAGACCGATCAGAAGTATCGTCTTTTTGTAAGGTAATTAAACAGCATACGAATATTCTATTGCTCCAGCTATTCGAATCCTGACATCAGCATCTCCGGAAAGTGATATTTCCAGTGTCCAGTTTCCACTGGTTCCCATAACAGTTCCTAGTTCGCTCTTGCTATTTCCGGGACTAAATGTTTCCACTAGAATATCGGTACTTTCATGGTCACGCAATATCAATTCTCCACCGCTTCCTGAACCTATCTCAGCCTCCAAGTAGTATACAACATAGTCCCAAGGTCCATATCGTTCATGCCCTCCATTAGCAAATTCAGTGTCATAATATCCAAAATCAGGGCCGATAAAGTCCTCATCGTACAAATCACCACCTCTGCAGAAATAGGAGTTCCCGGTGTAATCATTTCCGTGTTTAGCTAGTTGCATTTCCAATATATTTTCTCCAGTAGATTCAGTGAAAATAAAGGAATTTATCCATTTTGCATCCACATCAAAATTGTATTCAATTTTTGCCCCATCACTGCTGGTAGCTACGATATCTGCTCGATCTGCTTGGATATCGACTACCGTAGCGGAAAAACCATCTTTTCCATACAAGCTGAATGACCACTCCTTGTTCTTTTCAAGCGGGAAGTCAAAGAGGAGTTGAGCTATGTTATTCTCGTATATTGAGAAATCAGATATTTGCACTCGTCCTAAAGCAGGATTGTAGTTTAGAACAGCATGTCTCTTTGCATCTATCAAGGATGCTGTACCAATGTAATAATCATTAGAATCATCATCAATTGCAACAATCATAGTCGTAGATATCTCAATATCAGAGGTTTTAATCCCGTATTCCCAGTAATATCCCTTGTTCCAGACAGGAGCTGAAATTGAGACATCATCTCCATCATCAGATATCAATCTGTCTCCCAAGCACCCTCCGAACGAGGTACCAAGCAGAATCACAGAAAAGGCTAGGACGATAATCCTTTGGTCTTTCATTAAATTATTAAGTCAGAAGGCCATAATTATAGTTCATCGTAGCCTTTCAGCTTCAGAAATTCTCTTGCAGCAGATACAGTATAGAAAGAACCAGTAACTAGCGTCTTGTGACGGGCTGCATATTCCATAGCATCACTGACTCTTGCAAATTCTGTGCTCTGATATCCATGTTTCAGACATATTTCACTAAGTTTTGAACTGGACACACCTCTTTCAGTTTCTAGGTCACAAACAAGAATCTCGCAGTTCGTTGGAAAGGAACAGATAATATTCTCGATATCTTTGTCTTTGAGGATACCTATCAAAATCTTCTGATAATCTCTCCTTTTATTCATCAGAAATTTGATTGCCTGAGTATTGTGTGCCGTGTCCAAAGTAAAATTTTCAGCAATTTCGTATCTTCCAGGTATCGAGATTATATTCACGGGACAGTCTAATTTCAGAACTTTCAAGGCATATCTTATCCAGTCGTTGGTATTTTTTCCATAATTAAAGTTCCAGCATTGAGGTATAAATTTGTGGTATTCCTTAGGCCAACCAGTTATTACTACAGTTTTATCACTTACAATCTTTGACTTAGTTATTGCAATAGATTCAAGCGTACTTCCAAGATACTCTTCATGGTCCAAGCCTAATGTAGTCAAGATTGCAATTTTTGCTTGACCTATGTTAACGGCATCCCACTCACCTCCTAATCCGATCTCCATTAGGGCATAATCTACATTCTTGGAATTGAAATAATAGTAAGCGGTAGCAGTTAGAACTTCAAAGTAAGTTGATTTGATTTGGAATTCCGTAGTAATCTTTTTTATTTTGGACAGACATACACAGAATTCCTCTATGGGAATCAATTCCTCACCTAAAAGAATTCTTTCCCTAACGGAATGAAGATGAGGTGAGGTAAAGCATCCAGTCTTGATTCCTGCTTTGGTCAGGGTTGAATTAAGACTGAAACAGGTACTTCCTTTGGCATTTGTCCCTCCAATCATGATAATCTCTAGTTCTTTTTCAGGATTTCCTAGATGATGCATTAATTCCTGCATTCGATCAAGCCCGGGAACTATTTTGTTCTCGTTTAAGGACTCTAACCAATCTAGTATCTTAGAGTACCTTTTTTTTAGACGATTCATATATAAAGGATTACTCTATAGATTCCCATTCAACAGTATCTGGCATTAGTATCTTTTGATCAATTAGGATACTTCTGAACGTATCTGGTGAGACACTGGCAATTTCGGCCCCTTTGGTCAGAGTTGCCTTTCCTTTTTTGTACAATTCAACAGCAGAAGCATGCCTGAGCGGAGTCTTCTTTTCAATCATAAAACGCAGTGCTTCTTTAACTACATCAGATCTGCTACTGAAGTGTCCTGAATCGACGAGAGCTCCTATCTGAGAGACCAGTATTGGAGGTAGTGAATATGAGTTACTCATATACTAATAATTATCAACTATTATTAATAATTATGCCCTAACCTTTATATGCATCTTTCTGATGAAAATATCAGGTATAGCAATGAGCTTGAACCACACTAATTGGCTTGCGAACACACTAGCGCTGGCGCTAGTATGTATTGGTTTTCTTCTGATCACTGGCGGCGCATCTGCAGATGCTTATGACCATAAAATGACGTTCACACCGTCTACTCAGAGTGGAGATCCAGAAGAACAACTTCAGTACACTATTACAATTGAGAATCTTGGTGATAACGATGACACTTACGACATGTCAGTTACCAATTCTACTATTCCTAATGGTTATACGGCATTTATCATCCCGACTGAACTTTCAGTTGAAGAGGATGAAGCAGGAACTGCCACTTTATTCGTAAAGATTGCTAACCGAACAACGAATACCGCGGAAGGCGGTGATACTGCCCAAATAAGTTTCAAGTCCAAATCTCAAAATGCTGATAGCGGAGGTAAAACTAAGACTCAAACAGCTTCACTGACTGTAAACAACGTCTATGGAACCACACTTCTACCCTCTATTGGGGAGAAGAATGTAAATCCAAATGAGAACGTTAAATTTGAAATTAGCGTTAAGAATACAGGTGG
>CEVQ01358576.1_pt1 | contig 13682 bp, 12 predicted proteins | sample 356551 | NCBI WGS metagenome assembly CEVQ01 (sample SAMEA2623756, study PRJEB7988) | marine metagenome | biome: marine biome (ENVO:00000447); feature: mesopelagic zone (ENVO:00000213); material: "saline water (ENVO:00002010), including plankton (ENVO:xxxxxxxx)" | depth 250 m | reverse complement strand
TTACTATCAAAAGAAAGAATTGAACAAATTATTACCCGTACACAAAACGGAGGATTAGAAATTGTAGAACTATTAAAAACTGGTAGTGCTTACTATGCTCCTGCTGCATCAATAGTTCGAATGGTAAATGCAATCATGTTAGATAAAAATGAGATACTCCCTTGTACAGCATATCTTGAAGGCGAATATAACATCGAGGGATTATTTGTTGGTGTTCCTGTCAAATTAGGTAAAAATGGCATAACTGAAATAATCGAAATGAAACTTACACAACAAGAACACTCTGAACTTAAAAAATCTTCTGAAGCAGTTCGGACTTTAATCGAACAAATAAACTCCTAACAACCTAAATCCAATACTACGGAGTTACAGAAAGAGTACTGATTAGTTTTTTTGTTGAAACGATATGTCGGTTAAGTTTCAACTCTGTTGGCTCAATACCCATTGCTAACCCTAATAACTGAGGGAGATGGAGTATAGGTAAGTTAATCATTTCACGACGAAGAAGAGATGCGCTAGGCTGATAACCATCTAAATTAAGATGACAAAGAGGACAAGGAGTAACCATTGCATCGGCACCTTTACGTTTAGCACTAAGTGTATGATTACCTACCATTTTAGTTGAATTAGTTTCATTAATTAATAATATTGGAAATCCACAACAGGCTGTTTTACCAGGAAAATCAACTAATTCAGCACCTGTTGCTTCAATAATTTGTTCTAAAGAATTCTTACGATCAGGATTAACGTCTAATGCAAGTACATCAGAAGGTCTAACAATATAACATCCATAAAATGGAGCAAACTTAAAGCCTTCAAGGCTCCTTGTAAATTGCGATTTAACATAATCTACTCCAATATCCTCAAATAACACCCAAAGAAGATGCTTTGGCTCTACTGAACCACTATATTGTAAATTTTCATCAGCCAAATCACGATTAATTTCATCAAGATAGTTTTTATCAGAACGAAGACGATGATTTGCTTGGGCCATTACTCCCTGACAAGTACTACAAATAGTTAACAACGGCAATCCAGTTTTCTCTACCATAGCAAAAGTACGAGCATTAAGTGTATCACCCAATTTTTGATTCTTTTCTTGTAACACACCTGCTCCTGTACATGAAGCTCCCTCTAACGGTTCATGTATCAATTCAATTCCTAATCTTTTACATACAGTTACAGTAGAATCAAAAAGTTCTGGGCAGGCACCACGAGATACACAACCTGGATAAAAAGCAAATTTTTTCATTATGACCAAAACACTCCTATTCTCTTTTAGTAATCTGCAAGTCGACTTTCTTAAAAATACGTTGGATACTAGATACACTAGGTAATTTATGATGAAAAATTGGAGGTACTTTACGACTCACAAGAGCATCTAATAAAATTGGTAACAACCCTAATAATTTAAACACATTAAATATCCCAAAGGTTCTTAATGGTAACTGGAATTCATTTAACCAGCCTGTATCCTTAACTGAGTCAGTAAAGACTGTAGTATGTTTAGCTCCATAAGTATTTTTATAACCATCTTGAATTGCAAAATCACGTAATTTCATAATTCTGCCCATTGGATCAACTCCTTTAGGACAAACTTCAACACATTGCATACACCGTGTACAATCCCACATACCTGATGGTTTTTCTAAAGCCTTCAACCGGAATTTAGTAGAATCATCACGTGGATCTGAAACAAAACGATAAGCTTTAGCTAAAGCTGCAGGCCCCAAAAAACTTTTATCAACTTCTAATACCGTACAATCAGATACACATGCCCCACACATGATACATCCCATAACTCCAGACAAATGTAACATCGATTCATTCGAAGCAATATGCTCTTCCATATATTTAGGAGGATGGCTAGATTTTAACCATGGATCGACAGATTTAACTTTAGACCAAAAAGGAACAAAATCAACAACCAAATCTTTAATTACCGGCATATTCCCTGGAGGTTCAACCAACAATTTGATATTTCCATTTTCTTCAAAATCAGAAACTTTTGTATTGCATGCTAACATTGCTTGACCATTAATACGCATAGCACAAGAACCACATATTGCACTACGACATGAACATCGCAGAGTTAATGTATTATCTACTTCTTCTCGAATTTTAATTAATCCATCAAGGACAGTTGCGGCTTGATCAAGTTCAACTACATAAGTATCAAAAGATTCTCGAGCCACATCTGATTCTGGATTATATCTTTTTACTTTATACTCAACTTTCATTTCAATACATCCCTAAAAATATATATTCAATATTTACGTTCTTCCGGTTTCCATTGAGTTATTACAACTGGTAAATAATCGACTCTATAGGCATCATCATTTTCTTTATAAACCAATACATGTTTTAACCAATTCTTATCATCTCGATCAGGCATATCAGTTCTCGCATGAGCTCCTCGACTTTCTTTGCGTTCAAGAGCTGATATAGCAATAGTTTCTGCACAATCAAGCATAAATCCTAATTCAAGAGTGAAAATTAACGCAGTATTAAACACACGTCCTTTATCTGGAACAAGGATATTTTTATATTTTAACTTCAAGTCAGATATTTTTCCTAAAGCAGTCTGCATACCTGTCTCATCACGAAAAACGGCTAAATACTGATTCATTAACGTTCCCATTTCTTTTCGAATTGATCCAAATACAAATCCATTTTTATCATTATTTGAAAGTAATTTTTCTATATCTTTCTCATGTTTTTGAAGCACATCAGTTGATGAAACTTTCGGATTAGGTCTATTTTTACTTATTTCTGCTGCATGTTCGCCTGCTCTTCTTCCAAATACTAAGGTATCTAAAAGCGAGTTCGCTCCTAATCTATTACCTCCATGTACACTCACACATGCACATTCTCCTGCAGCGTATAAGTGAGGTAATGTAGTTAACCCATTAATGTCAGTTTTAACACCACCCATTTGATAATGCATTCCAGGTCTAACAGGAACTGGCTCTTTAACCATATCTACATTAGCAAAATCTTTAGCTAAATCTCGAATTTGAGGAAGCTTTTCATTTATAAGTTTTTCTCCTAAATGGGTGCAATCTAATAAAACACACCCATCAACACCTCTACCTTCATTAATTTCTTTTTGTTCCGACCTTGACACTACATCTCTAGAAGCTAGTTCCATCATTTTAGGCGCATTTCCTTCTTTAGCCATAAATCTTTCACCATCGATATTTCTAAGATAAGCACCCTCACCACGTGCACTCTCAGACATCAAAGCTCCATTATTTTTCAAAGTTGTGGGATGATATTGAACCATTTCCATATCCATCATAGGAACTCCAGCTCTATAAGCTAATGCCATACCATCACCAGTACAAATCAAAGCATTAGTACTAGGTTCAAAAACTCTACCTAATCCACCAGTAGCTAATATCACTGTCTTAGCAATACATACTTCGATCTTTCCAGATTTCATATCGATCATTACAGCACCTGAACATTCACCATCCTGAACTATCAAAGACAAAACAAACCATTCTTCATATACTAAAATATCAGATTTTATAATTTGCTCATATAAAACATGTAACAACGCTTGACCAGTAAAATCTGCAACAAAGAATGTCCTGGCTTTTCTTTGACCACCAAATGCCCGTGTTCCTAATTTCCCTTCATCATCCCGATTGAAGATAACACCCATGTGCTCCATAGAAATCACTTCTGAACCAGCCTCTTTGGCCATAATTTCGACTGCATCTTGATCCGCTATATAATCACTTCCCTTGATCGTATCATATGCATGATCTTCCCACTTATCACCACGATGTCCTAAAGCAGCATTAATACCACCTTGTGCCGCATTAGAATGACTCCTAACAGGATGTACTTTACTAACTAAAGCTACATTAGCACCTAAATCTTTGGCAGCCACTGCTGCTCTCATTCCTGCCAATCCTGCACCTATTATTAATACATCATGTTTAAGCAATATCTATACCTCACAAAATAAACAACATCCAAAATAAATAACTAACCCAACAAAATAGGATATCAAACTGGTAATTGTGTAACAAGTACTTCTTATATAATTATCAGCGATCATACACTTCTTTCAAAACTTTATTTGTGTATGAATCTTTATAATTCACATTTTCATTCAATGCATCATACTGTACTAAATAATTAACTAATTCTTCCCACATATAATCTTCCATCCATCCAAGTTTTGATTGATCCAAAGGACGGAATTTTCTAGCAGCTTCTAACTCTGTTTTCAACATATAAGACATATGAGACCTGTCTTCATTAGGTGCATATTTCATCACTATATCTAAACTGTATTCATAATTATCTTTAATATAGTTGATGGCCTTTATTGTTGCCACCATAAATTTAACCAATACATCTTTTTTATTTTCTAACAATGTATCATTTGTTACAAAAGTTAACCCTAAAGTTGGAATTCCATAATCAGAAGGATCCCATATTGACACATCATGACCCATATTTTTAACTAAATTAGGCTCGTTAGATAAATAAACAGCAAGTATTTCTACCTTACCTTCAGTTAATATCCTTGGATCAAATCCTACTCGGATTGGAATGATTTGATTAGAATCAACTCCTTCTTTGGACAATAGCGCAAAATATTCTGGAGGAATACTAACTTTATAACCAAAACTTCTACCCTCCCAATCTTTTACATCTTTAATTCCACTAGATTTCAACGACATAAACCCTTGCTGACCTGTCCTTCCTAATAAAGCTATTGCTACTAAAGACTCATTTAAATCAGAATTTCTTTTTAAAACTGTAGCTGCATCAGCAGTTGTAACGTCTACTTTACCGGCTAATAACAATGGAATATGTTCTCCAGAGCTTGCATGTCTAATTTCAACATCAACACCCTGTTCACTATAAAAACCTTCTTCTTTCGCTACATAAACTGCAGCAAATGGTAGATTAGCTTGAGGTTTATAACCAGCCATGAATACAATAGAATCATGTTTTGTTTCAGTTATAATCCCACACGCAATAAATATAACCGATATCATAAATAAAAAACAAAGTTTTTTAAAAATCAAATTACTATCTCTATATTTTGTACTAATCATTGTACTCTTAAAACTTACTGATGTTTCCAAAATATTATCTTATTCTCAATGAACGAAATACTAACTGTAAGAACTGTTCCTATAAAACTCAACGATAAAACAGATGCAAAACAAGTTGCCATATCTAAATTGTTATAAGATACTAAAATCACCCAGCCTAACCCACTACCACTTCCAAAAAACTGAGCAACTACAGCTCCAATTAATGCCAAAGGAATACAAATACGTACTGAGGTAAAGAATGAAGGTAATGCACTTCTAATACGTAAATATTTCATGACTTCTAATTTAGAAGCTCCTATAGATTGAAAAAATCTAACCGTAGAACGATCAACATTATACAAACCAAAATGAGTATTAACTAATATTGGGAAAAATGTCATTAAAGCAACAATAAATAGAGGAACAAAAATACCAAAACCAAACCAAATAGTTAATAAAGGTGCAATAGCTATAACTGGAGTAACTTTTAAAAAAATACTAATTGGAAAAACTATTCTCCCAATAGTTTTATACAAAACTATCAGAATAGCGAGAAAAATAGCAATACTGGCACCTATTAGAAACCCTGCTATTGCAACAAATAAAGTTATACTGCTTTGAACAATAAAGAAAACAATATCTTCAAATAACCTATCTACTATATTTAAAGGAGACGGTACGATATAATCTGGAACTCGTAAAAAATACACTAACAATTCCCAAACAACTAATATTACAAAAAACACTCCACATGGAATTATGATTTTAGGAATCAATTCATCACTTATATCTAAAAAAAATTTAGTATTAAGAATTTTTTTCATGTAATAGATCCCTAATATTATTAATAATACTATTGAATTCTACAGAAGTTGGTAGCATAACGTTATCTAAATTATTTTTACCAGAAACATTTATCTCAAATGACTTAACGATTTCTGCTGGTTGATTAGATAATACAATAACAAAATCTGATAATTGAATTGACTCTGTAATATTATGCGTTACCAAAATAACCGTCCGGGGATTCGAAGAAAAAATTTCTAATAAATCATACCTGAGCTTTTCTCTAGTTAACTCGTCTAAATTTGCCATTGGCTCGTCTAATATTAATATCACATCATCTAAAACCAATGCTCTTGCAAGAGAAACTCTTTGACACATTCCTTTTGACAACTGATGCGGAAAATAATAACGCCAATCTACTAAACCTAGCTGATCAAGTGTTTGTAACACTTTACTCTCATCTTCATCAACATTATGGTTATTACTTTTTCTGTTAAGAGTTAATGAGAGCAACACATTGTCAAATACATTCATCCAAGGAAGTAAACCATGATCATGAGATACAAATCCAATATTTTTCTGTTTACAAGCTTCTTTTGATGAAACCCCTCTTATTCGAACATTTCCAGTATCTGGCATAATGAAACCTGCAATAATATTTAATAGGGTTGTTTTGCCCACCCCATTAGGACCAATTATTGAAGTAATTGAATCTTTTTTAAAACCAATATTAATTTCTCGAAAAATTTCTACTAATTTACCATTGGTATTATAACTATGAGTAAGATTACAAACTTCAATATCGTTATAATGTTTTTTCATTTTTGTTTTCATAGTTTTCTAATAAAATACATCTAAAAATGTATATAATTTGATATGTACCCCCACATCATGCGAAAATATATAACCTCAATATACTAATTAATAATTTAAAATAAGAGTTTTTTATGTCAGTTACTTACAGATGGAATCCAGAAGATTTTTCTACCCGTATAGACTTTGCAGAAAAAAAATATCCATCAGATCTTTTTACAAAACTCATTAGAACTATAATTCCACAACTTTTAATATTCTGCAATTTTATCCTAAATCCAATCAATAAATTATCTCATGGAGTAGGGCGTCTTTTAACAAAACTGATATTAGGACTATTAGTACTAGCAATATTTGATTTAGTTTGGTTGCTTTTTTGGTTGATTATTATCGGTTTAAGTAAATCATGGATAAAGTTTAGCTTTTTACGGCCATTATTATTTATCCCCAGCATCATAATTATATCTATTGCAAATATATATATATTGTTAGCCCCTGATCCTCATAAATGCAAAAATTATTGGATTATATTGAAGTTATGGCCAGTTACATCTATTATTTGCTTACCACCTAAAGAATACTTTGATTTAATTAAACCAAAAATAATTAAACCAAACAAAACTAAAAAATAATTAAAAGGAGTTAATTTATGACAAATTTAGATGAAAGCTTATTAGAAAAATTACGTTCTTTTAGCTCAGCAACAATTTTTAATGCTGTTGTAGAAACAATGGGAGCAACTCAAGGTGGAAGAGAATTAGAAGATAAGGGAGGACAGCCTACATGTTATACCAACCACCATTTAAAATATCTAACTCCTGAATTTGGTAATATTGCTGGATATGCCGTCACTGTCGAAGTCACTGCAATAGACCCTGATTCACCTAGTAAACCCTGGATGGATTATTATAAAGTTCTAAATGAAACTTCAGGTCCTATCATCACATTCATGAAAGATATCGATGCACAAAAAAATCGTGGTGCATCTTTTGGTGATAATATGGCTGCAGTACATAAAAATCTTGGTGTAGTTGGTGCAATTGTCGAAGGAACAGTTCGAGATCTAAAAGGAATTAAAAATGTTGGGATGCCAATTTGGGGATACGGACTTGTTCCTGGTCATGGGATTTTCAACCTTTGTAATGTTAATCAAACAATTCAAATAGCAGATATTACAGTTTCACCTGGTGACCTTGCAATTGCTGATGATGAAGGATGTACTATTATTCCAAATAACTTAGACCCTTACGCTGTACTAAATCAAGCGAAAACAATTATAGATAGAGAAAATGAATTCCAAAATTTAGTTAAAAGCCCATCATTTTCTTTAGCAGATTGGGAAGATATAGCTAGTACTTAAAGTAATTTTTTACAAAAACCACCTATCTAGTACTAAAATGGTCCACCAGTTCGATCGGTAAACATACCTAAATCTGGATCATTAAAACCTTTTCTAAAATTCTGACCCATCAAATATTTAGTTTCTAATTCAACTACTAACATTGATTTTTGATCCACTACATCTGGATCTTTCTTAATTAACTCAACCTCAATTTTATTTTTACCAGGTATTGGCCAATAATCTTTAGTTAATTTATATATATACCAATATCCACCTTGTGACCCTCTAGGACCAATCATCCAAAACATCTGATTGATTTTACGTAAAAACTCATCTGGTAATAATTGTCCATTCAACTTAATTTCAACTGAATCAAGTTCAGTTTTTTGTAAAGCTAATCGTAAAACTACTTCGTGTACTCGTCCAACTTTGTTCCAATGATGTAAGTCATCACTAACATCAAATTCTATAGTTTCGGATTTATTTAATGTTAAATTAACAGGTAAAGGAAATTTTTTCCTATCTATCGGCTGAGTATTATCCATGGGTGTATTAATTCGATAATACTTATCTTTAGGCTGCATAATATCAGAAAAAGGAAGTTCTCGTATTTTTTCATAAAATGAAGCTTCATAAGGCCAATTTTGAAACCATCCACGTGCCATATACAAACCATCGATTCCCTGAGACCAATAATTCGAAACTGCAGCTCTTAAAACTTCAATAGTAGCTTCTGAAATTCGATCTGTGAAAAAATGACTATGTACGGCTGCATGAACTTGACACGAAGATCCTTTTGCCAAACTCACTAATGGTCTGAAATCTGCCATCTGATTTAATCTATCTCCTGGAAGAGCATCCTCTCCAACCAAAACATCAACACAATTACGTTTAATCCATTGTGAAGGATCTAAGCCTACAGATTTACAAAACTCTAGGTCAGCAGGAATTCGAATTACTAAAGGTTTTTCTGTTCCAGTTGATTTAAGTAAACTATAAATCTTCTCAATCCATTGGGTCATTATTTCAGTACCATTCTTAATATTATCAGGATGAAAATAATAAGGAGAATTATTTAAATTTAATTCAAAACCATCAATAGGATATTCATTTATCACCTCTTCTATAATTGAAAATCTTTCATTTCGCACTTCTTCATATGCAAAATCAAGCCCATAGATACCAGGTGTCCCCTCAGGAAGATCATTTTTAGCACCTATTTCAAGATGTCTGTTATCAAATCGAAAATTTGAACATCGTACAAAAGTAGAACTTTTAGGAGGAAGTTCTCCCTCCCACCTATCATCACCATCTACTTGTGCTAGAAAAGAAGGAAATAATAGCATTCCTTTTTCATGGGCTCTGTCACATACAACTCTCAATGGATCATGTCCATTATCAATTAAACTCATAACGTTCTGATGAGTTCTTCTCCAAGTCATATGGGGCCATTTATCAATATTATGCCCCCAAATTTCCCCAACTTTTGTATCATGCAATAGAACTCGTCCTTCAGCCAAACCAAACATGACAGCTTCTACAGAAGATCCAGCTAATTCATCAATAGCAGATGCATATTCTTCTTTTTGCATTGGAGGCTCATACATATATATTAAATTGTGTCTTCCATCATGAAAAAACATCATTTTAGGAATGTTCATAATCTACTCCTCAAAAAAGTAAAATCTAACTAAAATTAACTGTGAATTAATTACTATCTATAACCTTATTTAAATGTTGAACTAAGACAGTCTTTGATACCGCCCCAACAACTTGATCGACAGGTTTACCGTCTCTAAAAAATAGTAATGCCGGTATGCCTCTGATACCATAAGTTGCACTAATTTCAGGATTTTCATCAACATCGATTTTTGCTACGACACATTTGTCTGCAAAATCATCTGCAATTTCAGCAACAGAAGGAGCTATCATTTTACAAGGTCCACACCATTCTGCCCAGAAATCTACAAGTACAGGAATTTCAGATTGTAAAACTTGTTCCTCAAAATTTTCTTTATTTACAGTAATTACATTACTCATATTATCCTCCAAAGATTATTCCTTAAAAATTTTAGTCTAAAATTGGCATATTCCGTAATTTTGCCACTAATCCAGCCAAAACCTCAACTATTTTTTCTACTTCTTCTACAGTATTTTCTCTCCCTAAAGTAATTCTAAGACTACCCTGTGCTTGTTCATCAGTTAAACCAAGGGATGTTAACACATGAGAAGGTTCAAGAGAACCTGAACTACACGCACTACCACTTGATACACATATCCCAGCAAAATCAAGACCTAACAACAGAGGTTCACCCTCAACCCCACTAAAAGAAAAGTTTACATTATTAGGTAACCTTAAAGTATCATCTCCATTCAAGTTGACTTCTTTAATAGTACTCATAACATCTTTAATTAATTTATCTCTTAATTTTATACAATGTAAATTAGTTTGCTCACGATTTTCTATACTTATTTCTAATGCTTTAGCCATACCAACAATAGCAGCAACATTCTCAGTTCCTGACCTTCTTCCTCTTTCTTGACCACCTCCAGACAATTGTGTTTCAAATGGAGTCCCGCGTCGAATATACAATGCCCCTACTCCTTTAGGCCCATAAAATTTATGCGCAGAAAGACTAAGTAAATCTATCCCTAATTCTTTCACATTAAAATCTAAAAACCCTGCAGCTTGTACAGCATCCGTATGGAATATAATATTAGTACCTCTCCTTTTAGCTTCATCTTTAACCAAACAACAAATTTGTTCTATAGGTTGAATAGTTCCAATTTCATTGTTTGCCATCATAATACTTACCAAAATAGTATCTTCTCTAATCGCATTAATTACAGATGCAGGATTAATAATTCCATTTTGATCTACAGGAAGATAGGATATTTCGTATCCTAACTGTTCAAGCTGATAACATGTATGTAAAACTGCATGGTGTTCTATCTTAGAAGTTATTATGTGCTTTCCCGTTGATTGTAATGCTGAAGCAACACCCCGTAAAGCTGCATTATCTGATTCTGTCCCCCCACTTGTAAACATAATTTCACTTCGACGTGCTCCCAACAAACTTGCAATTTTTAGTCTAGAATCATCAACTACTTTTCTACTTTCCTGTGCTAATGCATAAATACTCGAGGGATTTGCAAAAATATCAGAAAAGTAGGGCAACATTGCAGACAAAACCACGCTATCCATCGGAGTAGTAGCAGCATGATCCATATAAATTAAATTCTTGTCCATTATAAATTAGGATATATTAAACTAAACATCCTTAGCAACTACAATATATTAATATATTTAATTCTGGTTATCTAACAACCTGTCGGATGCTTCAGACATAATTGTAGAATATACTTGAAATATCGGAATATTACAGGTTTCACTAATTTTACGACAATCATCATATTCTGGCGAAACTGCTACTTTAACACCTTCTTCTTTTTTAATTTTTACTCTGACACTGCCTAATGAAGTCTCAAAAACAACTACTTCTCTATCAGCTAAATGCCGATCAGTTAATCTTGATCTAATTCCAAATGTAGTTGTTTCATTGAGTATCAATTTAATGATTTTTTTCTCAAGAACTCTTGGTATAATCGTAGATAGAGTTACACCTGGTCGATTCTTCTTCATATGTATTGAAGTAAACCATACATCCAATGCTCCTTCTTTAAACAGCAAATCCATCACATACCCTAGTGATTCTGCTGTCATATCATCTATGTTAGTTTCAAGTAAAACTGTTTGTTGAGAAAAACTTGACTGTGATAACTCTCCAATCCAAAGCGATAAAATATTTGGATACTTGGGTGAATACTTATGCCCAAACCCATATCCAATATCTTCTATAGACATAGTTGGCGATTCAAATTTTGCAATAGTACTAAGGATTGCTGTTGCCGTAGGAGTAATAGTCTCTCCAATTTCAAACGACCCAGGTAAAGCAGCAACAATAGGAGTATTATTCTTTTTTATTAAACCCATTGTTGCTGGGGCTGGTGCTACAATAGTTCCATGATCTGTACTGATCATACCTCCCCCAATTGGTAAAGGAGATGAAAAACATTCAGTAATACCTAATAATTCCAGTCCTATAACACAACCTATCACGTCTACTAATGTATCGATACTTCCAAGTTCATGTAAAATAACATCATCTAGATCAATTTGATGAACCTCAGATTCTATCTTTCCTATTTCATTTAATATTATCTCGGTTTGTTTAATAACATTCTCAGATAAATTTGAACTAGCTATACGGTCAATTAACGCTTTAAATTTTAATGGTGCTTCATTTTTTTGAATATTTACATATAACGACTTGCCTACTAAACCAGCTCTATCAACATTTCTTACCTGAAGATCAAACCCAGAAATACCAGCAGATTGAATGGTATTAAATAATTTATTTACATCAACACCTAAATCTACCATTGAAGCTAATATCATATCCCCACTTACACCACCAATGCAATGAAAATATGCAGTTTTCAATGTATCAAACCCTTAAAATATTTGTGTAATAGAAATTGAGAACCAGAAAGATTTTACAGTAGATCAGTAACTGAATCTAATCACTAGTAATTGTAGTATACGCTGACTTGATTTCTACCTTTGCTGATTTTCCATCAAATCCAATAATTAATGTATCTCCAGGTTTAAGATTTTCAGTAAGTACTACATCTGAAATTTTATCTTCAACTGTATCCTGAATCAGCCTTCTTAATGGGCGTGCTCCATAAGTTGGATCATATCCATGTTCTGAAAGCCAATCTTTCATCTCTGGTAAAATCTCAATACTTATACCTTGTTCTAGTAAACTTGAAGCAACAGATTGAAGCATTAAATCTACTATTTGACTCATGTGATCTTGGCTTAAAGCATGAAATACAACAGTATCGTCAATACGATTTAAAAATTCTGGTCTGAAGAATCTTTTTATTTCATCAGTCACATTATCTTTCATGCGATTATATCTATCATTATCGTCTGCTTCATCTGAACTTTTATAAGAAAATCCAATCATTCGATCTTGTTTGATCAAATCAGACCCTATATTACTAGTCATAACAACTATGGTATTACGGAAATCAACTTTACGGCCTCGTGAATCAGTTAAATGTCCATCATCAAAAATTTGTAATAAAACATTAAACACCTCAGGATGCGCCTTTTCTATCTCGTCTAAAAGTATCACACAATAAGAACGTCTTCTTACAGCCTCAGTAAGTTGTCCACCATCATCATATCCAACATATCCTGGAGGAGCACCTACTAAACGTGCAACTGAATGCCTTTCCATAAATTCAGACATGTCAATACGTACAACTGCATCTTCAGTTCCAAACATAAACTCAGATAATTTTTGAACAACATAAGTTTTACCAACACCTGTCGGTCCTGCAAATAAAAAGATTCCAACTGGCCTTTTGGGATCTTTTATACCAGAACGAGACCTACGCACCGCTTTAGAGACTTTTGTGATTGCTTCATCTTGACCAACCACACTGCTGTGCAGTTCATCCTCCATATTTAGAAGTCGTTCTGTCTCATCACTTGTAATCTTAGTTACAGGAATACCTGTCCACATACTAACAACCTCAGAAATATGATCACCATTAACTTCCGGTCTCTGATCATCAACTGATTTATTCCATTCTTCTTG
>CEVQ01118966.1_pt1 | contig 13799 bp, 11 predicted proteins | sample 356551 | NCBI WGS metagenome assembly CEVQ01 (sample SAMEA2623756, study PRJEB7988) | marine metagenome | biome: marine biome (ENVO:00000447); feature: mesopelagic zone (ENVO:00000213); material: "saline water (ENVO:00002010), including plankton (ENVO:xxxxxxxx)" | depth 250 m | reverse complement strand
CAAAGATTCATGCTGTCTCACAACGGACATACACCTCATCCGCCTTACGATATCAATGAAAATGAAGCTGTGTTAACTGTAAGGAATCTACCGGAAGATAAACCATATACGATAGACAGATCCGAATGGTCATTTGTAGATGAGGCCAATGGCAACAAATCTAGACCGGAATACATATTGATGCAGTCAGGTTTCAAACCCGGACTGATGTATCAACTGGTCTACACTACTAAGGGCTCCAAAATAATAGGATTGGGCATGGCGGCGATTAGGGATGCCGTATCATTTTTAAAATACGGAACCAAAGAAGAAGGCAATGAATTTGCCAACTCCCTAAAATATGCATTTGCCTACGGAAGATCTCAAAGTGGTCGGTTCCTTAGAGAATTTATTAACGTCGCAATCAACGAGGATGAAAATGGAAGAATGGCCCTAGATGGCATAATTGCCCATGTTGCAGGAGGGTTAAGGGGTGAATTCAACATGAGATTTGGGCAACCATCACAAGATGTTTGCTATAGTAATCCACAATTATTTCCAGCATGTGATGTAAAAACCAAGGATCCAGTAAGTGGGAATGAGGCAGGATTACTGGACTCAATGCATTCTAAAAACCAACAAATTCCCAAAATAATGTTTATCAATACTTCTTCAGAATACTGGAGAGGAGATGCAGCACTAATACATGTAAATTTGGAACATATGACTGATCTCCCGGATTCTAATTCCGTCAGAAGATATCTTTTCTCTGGAGCTCAACATGTACCAGGGTATCTTCCTCTAAAAGATGTAAGAGATGATGGGGTTAAAGGGCAACTTCAATTCAATATTCTAGATTACTCCCCGTTACTGAGGGCAGCTCTTTTTAACCTAGATATCTGGGTAAGCGACAATGTTGAAGCTCCACAAAGTTGCCATCCTCGGATTTCAGATGGTACTGCTGTTGAATCCTTTACTCTTGCAGAGAAGTTCTCAAGCTTGCAAAGAGTAAAGTTTCCTCCACGACCACTAAGAGCATTAAGGCTGGATCATGGACAAGACGTAGCAGATGGTATTCTATCGATACTTCCTCCCGTACAAGGTGAAACGTATCCAGCATTGGTATCGGATGTGGATGACAATTTCAATGACATATCTGGAATAAGACTTCCACATATCTCCGTTCCTCTGGCTACTTACGCCGGTTGGAATCTTAGACACCCCGAAGTTGGCAATGAAAATCTATACATAGGCATTACCGGCGGATTGGCCGGATGGACTCTACCATTACCATCTACAGCAGAAGAAAGACTCCGACTAAATGACCCACGCAAATCCATAGAGGAACTTTATCTGTCAAAAGAAGACTACTTGAACAAAATTAATGAAGCTTCAGAAGCCTTAGCTCAAGGCCGATACCTTTTGCCAGAAGATATAGATACTGTAAAATCTCAGGCAGAGAAAAACTTCGAGCATTTGGTGAATTAATAAATAGAACCCAGCGATATTGTTCAACCAATCTTTATCCCTGATATCCAATCTCAATGATCACACCTTGGAGAACTGATGCAACAACCCAAGCGAATATTCTATGGTTGGTGGATAGTATTAGCAGCTTTCTTGGCTCTAACTTTTACCAGTATGACAGGCGGCTACGGATTCAGCCTATTCTACAAAAGGCTTATTGACCATTTCGGATGGACAAGAACGGGGTTGGCCGGTGCAATAAGTCTATCAAGACTCGAAGCAGGTGTCCTTGGAGGAATAGAAGGTTTCCTAGTAGATAGATATGGGCCCACGAGGATAATATTATTAGGAATAATATTGTCCTCAATCGGAATGATATGGTTGTCCGTAATAGACTCTCTCCTAGAATTTTACTTAGTCTTCATACTCTTAGTAACCGTTGGGCGTAGCCTCAGTGCTATGGTAGCCATAGATACTACAGTGGCCAATTGGTTTATAAGAAGAAGAGGCACAGCATTTGGAATACTAAGGACAGCAGTAGCTGTAGGCGCTGCAGGAGTAATAGTTGTTTCGTGGTTCATTAATGAATTCGGCTGGAGATCAGCATTTGTAGCAACCGGTATAGGCATACTGTTGATAGGTATCCCTACAGCTTTCGTAATGAAGCCCAGACCGGAATTATATGGACTTCTCCCCGATGGAGATTCGCCAGCAAATACTGTGGATCCAACAACACACGCAACCTCCGACATTGAAAATCAGCCCTACTCTAACAATGATATAGGGATGACAGTGATGGAAGCCCTATATTCCAGAGCCTTTTGGGCATTATCTATAGGATTCGCTATTAGATTAATGGTTACTGGAGCTGCCACATTACATGCTATCCCTCTAGTTGAGGATTTGGGGTACTCCGGTGCCACGGCGGCTGGTGTCTTGGGATCTATGGGTATGGTAAGTATCGTTGGTAGATTAGGTGGTGGTTTCATGAACGATGCTTTTGGAACCAAACCAGTTGCAGTAGTAAGTGTATGTCTTCTTGCTGTATCATGCTTGATATTGGCTTATGCACAGAATTTATGGCAAGTCATGTTGTTCGTAGCAATATATGCGCCATCATACGGCTGCTCTGCAGCTACTATGCCAGCAATAAAAGGAGATTATTTCGGACGTAAATCATTTGGCAGTATTCTAGGTTTATCGGGAATGGTGCAGATGTCGGGTTCAATGCTAGGACCAATATTTGCGGCCTACATATTCGATACCTCAGGCTCTTACCGTATAGCTTTTCTTACATTCGCCGGACTACTGATTATATCGGCAGCCATGTTCATGTCTCTTAAGAAGCCCCGATATAGATAAACTTCACTATTAACGGAGGTACCATGAAAAACGGTAATCTCGAAACAGCTTTCTCTATAGATGTCTCCAGTATCAAATTTGGTCCTGGAATTACTAAAGAAGTCGGTTTCGAAATGAGAAGACTAAACGCAACCAGAGTAATGGTTGTTACAGATACTAAAATGAAAAACAGTGAAGCAGTATCTATCACACTAAACTCTCTCAAACAAGAAGGAATAGATGCTACATTATTCGATGGCGTGCATGTTGAGCCAACGGATATGTCTTTCCAAGAAGCGATCTCATTCGCTACCGACGGCAAATTCGACGGATATATCGGAGTTGGAGGAGGTTCAAGTATAGACACAGCTAAAGCAGCAAATCTATATGCTACATATCCAGCAGAATTTTTGACCTACGTTAACGCACCTATAGGGCATGGTGTACCGGTGCCTGGCCCCATAAAACCTTTGCTGGCAATCCCAACAACTTCCGGTACAGGCAGTGAAACAACAGGTACTGCCATATTCGATTTCCTTGAAATGAAAGCCAAAACCGGTATTGCACATCGTTATCTGAGGCCAGCAATCGGACTAATCGACCCCATGCATACTCTTACATTACCAGGAATGGTGGTGGCTAGCAGCGGTTTAGATGTTTTGTCACATGGACTAGAGTCATATACCGCTCTACCCTACAATCAACGCACTGCTCCTGAAAGCCCTCTAACAAGACCATCTTATCAGGGATCGAATCCCATAAGTGACATTTGGGCTATAAAGGCTATAGAAATGGTGTCCCAAAACATTGTTAGAGCCGTGCATGATCCTGAAGATATTGAAGCAAGAAGTGAAATGATGTTAGCAGCCACATATGCAGGAGTTGGTTTCGGCAATGCAGGTTGCCATCTACCTCATGGCATGTCATATGCAGTATCTGGCATGGTTCGTAACTTCTCTCCCACTGGCTACCCACAAGAGGACCCAATTATTCCTCACGGGATGTCAGTTATACTGAATGCACCTGCAGTTTTTCGATTTACGGCTCCTACGAACCCGGAAAGGCATCGTAATGCAGCCGCGATCATGGGCATTAAATCCACGGTGGCCGACAATGAATACGCTGGATATTTGTTGGGGAAAGCTATAACAAATATTGTCAGAAAAATAAACATACCCAATGGGCTTGGTGCCATAGGATATCAGCTGGACGACATAGAAGCATTAGTAAAAGCTACTTTGCCTCAAAAACGGCTCTTAGATCTTTGCCCTCGTCCTATTACACATAAAGAACTTCGGCAATTGTTTTTGGAATCAATGACTCTTTGGTAAATAAAAACAGGAGAAGTGTCAGGATTTTTGATGAAAGTCAAAACTTTCAACAACAGACACTTTGCCATAGAAAACTACACTAACGCTACTCAAGCTCTTCAAGTTTGAGTAGCGCCTAATAACAACTATCTTCCTTTACTTTCGCACTTAATTTAAGGTAAAATTGTCGTCTACTATAAAATGCATAAAGGTTTTACACTGGTTTAGTCATTAAAATGAATACTCAATGGACCAAAAATAGTTTTGTATATCTCCTCATAATAATATCAGTGTTGGCGATATTTTTTACTTTTTTCCAGGCACCGTCAAGTCGAAGTAACATACCTGTCAGCCAAGTCATCCAGATGGCCAAGGATAAAGAGATTCGTTCTATTAAAGTCGACCTTGAGATCCTGGAAGTTGAAGATATCGGAGGGCGAGTATATAAATCTCGTAAGGAAGATAACACTCCAGTCATAGAAATGTTGGAGAACGCAGGGGCGGACATTGCTGGCATAGAAATAGAAGTTGAAGGAGCAAGTGGATTTGGGAGCCTCCTTGGGTTGCTAATCAACTTTTTGCCGCTAATATTCTTTGGCGCAATAATACTTTTCATGATGAGGCAAGCACAAGGCAGCAACAATCAAACGTTAAGTTTTGGCAGAAGTAAAGCCAAAATGTTTGTCGGCAACAAAGTAAGTGTCACTTTCGCTGACGTTGCTGGCATAGATGAAGCCAAACAAGAGCTACATGAAGTAGTTGAATTCTTGAGATATCCAGAACGCTTCGCGGCCCTTGGGGCAAAAATACCAAAGGGAGTTCTCCTTGTGGGACCACCAGGCACAGGTAAAACTCTTCTCGGAAGGGCTGTGGCCGGAGAGGCTGGTGTACCGTTTTTCAGTATAAGTGGCAGTGAGTTTGTGGAAATGTTCGTGGGAGTCGGAGCCTCCCGTGTTCGGGACTTGTTCGACCAAGCTAAACGGAATTCCCCCTGTATTATTTTCATTGATGAAATAGATGCAGTTGGAAGGCATAGAGGAGCAGGACTCGGTGGAGGACATGACGAAAGAGAACAAACGCTAAACCAAATTCTGGTAGAAATGGACGGTTTTGATACTACTGTAAACATAATAATACTTGCTGCGACCAACCGCCCAGACATACTTGACCCGGCACTACTTAGACCCGGAAGGTTCGATCGCAGAGTAATGGTAGATTCTCCAGATATCAACGGCAGGGACGCTATACTCAATGTACACGCCAAAGGTAAACCTCTTGCTTCAGAGGTAAATCTAACTACGGTTGCTCAACAGACCCCCGGATTCAGTGGAGCAGATTTAGCGAACTTGATAAACGAAGCAGCTATACTGACTGCCAGAAGAGGTGCGAAGGAGATTGGCCAAACTGAGTTTGCTGAAGCTATTGATCGTGTCATAGCCGGACCACAAAGGAAAAGTCGAGTGATCAGTGATAAAGAAAAGGAAATGACCGCATATCATGAAGCAGGACACGCTTTGGTGGCTCATCTCCTACCTAATGCCGACCCAGTACAAAAAATATCTATAATAGCCAGAGGTGCTATGGGTGGCTATACAAGATTGCTCCCTACTGAAGATAGATACCTGATGAGAAAAGAACAGTTCACCGATATGCTGGCTACCGCACTTGGTGGTAGGGTGGCGGAAGAATTAACATTTGATGCTGTTACCACAGGAGCTAGTAACGATATTGAAAATGCTACTAATATCGCGAGACAAATGATAACCAGATATGGAATGAGTGAATCACTAGGACCTCGAACCTTCGGCAAAAAAGAAGACATGATATTCTTGGGTAGGGAAATATCCGAACAAAGGGATTATAGCGACAAAATAGCGGAGGAAATCGATGATGAAGTGCATAAATTAATTCAATCTGCATATGAGCAAGCTACTGAAATCCTAAAAGCCAACAAAGGTAAACTGGCCCAGATCGCCGATTATTTGGTGGCTAACGAGACGGTTGAAGGAAAAGAATTAAACGAGCTTTTCGAATCCGATCCTTCAAATCCTGAGGTTTCTGAAGACACTGTCTAAATATTGCATTCTACGTTTCATCACCTCTGATTGGTCTGGATCTATAGTACAAGCCCCAGCGCTGCATCAACTCTGAAACACGCGAATCAGACAGCTCACACAGTTCTCGAAAAAACCCTGCCAACGCATGTGCATGCATATTACTGCTGACACAAACCCAACTAGCTTCGGATGGCACCACGTAAATCAGTCCATTCTGGTGTTCGCATTCAATCTCTATTCTAGTATCGCCAACGTCTTCTTTTATCGTAACTCCATAAGGCACCATGAAACTCCAATCGTTCTATATAATTGAATCTGCACGCCTACTTAAATATAGTACAAAGTAAGCTAACCGTGAAATAAGTAAATTATAACAGACTTCAGGTTACCCTTACCTACCCAAAAAAGTAACAATGGTGTATATTTAATATTAATAATACGGGAGCTCTAAACTAATAACATGGAATCAAAAAACCTACCCCTGTCTAAAGCACTAACAAGTTACCTATCATCTAAACGTAGCAGCTTTAACCCAGAAACATTAAAGGAACTGAGCAAATTCATAATATGGTGTGGCCAAGAACGGGAGGCCGAAGAACTAAAACCGCACGAAGCGGCATCCTATGGGGACATAATATCTGATACTGCTGGAACCCAAGATACAAGTGAAAGAGTTCAAGCGATAAAAGATTTCTTATCTTTTTGTTACAAAAACAACATTACATCCACGTCACTGGCTAAACACCTTAGGGTAAGAAAGGTAAATCGTACTAACGTTTTGATGGATAAAACAAGCAACAAAATAGATATGACCGAAGAAGGATATCAGTCCATGGTCAAAGAATTAGGATTGCTACGGGATCAAAGAGTCGATATAGCTAAAGAAATAAGTAACGCTGCAGCTGACAAAGATTTCAGAGAAAACGCTCCTTTAGATGCCGCCAGAGAAAAACAAGGTTTTTCGGAGGCACGTATTAGAGAATTGGAGGACGGCCTACAGCGAGCCAGAGTAGTCTCCAATAAGAAGAATAAATCTGGTGGAAAGTTTGCTAATAGAATTGGATTAGGTAGTCAAATCAAGTTAGTAGATAAATCAAACAAAGAAGAATTGGTTTACACTATAGTAAACGCTTCTGAAGCAAGTCCATTAGATCACAAAATGTCTGTCCAGTCTCCTGTTGGTAAAGCAGTTGTAGACAAGATAGTCGGAGATACTGTTGAAGTCGACACTCCTAGAGGTAATATGAGTTACCTGATTAAGGAAATAAAATAGCCCAATATTAATTCACCCATACATCTTAAATGTGGGTCCTTGTTAGGACCCCTTTTTTTTATAAAGTAAATTCAAAAGCGATTGTGTAGTATGTAGTATACGGAGGACACACATGGATAATCCTAGGTACGATTTCGGTTTAATAGACTCCATAAGAGCAGATGCCATTGGGGAACCTGGGCAGAGACGTTTTAGAATAATTGTCTCTATTGGAAACGTTTCCGCTAACCTTTGGTTGGAGAAAACTCAACTGTTCAGGCTGTCAGTAGTTATAAAACAAGAGATAATAAATATAGGTTACTCAGAACAAACTTATGAATCCCCATCAACAGGAAATATTTCCGATATTGACAGTAAAGAACCGAATTCTTTTGAAATTGATGTAAATAACATAAATTTGTTGTACATCCAAGAAGAAAGTTTGTTTTCAATATCAGTTTATGGACTAGAAAATGATACCGAATCTGAAACACATCTCGTTTTTAAAATACAAAAAGAGCAACTGAATCTATTCGCCGACCAATCTCAAGAACTTTGCGCTGCAGGAAGACCATTATGTCCCCTGTGTAATTCTCCTATTGGTGATGAACCTCATAGATGTGCCCGATCTAACGGACATCATCCCAATTAAACTACATTAATCTATAATCATCATAACTTGATATGACAGACAACAACATGCCATCCAAACAGGAAACTCAGAATCATCTTGAAAATGGCAATGTCTTACCCTTAGGATTGATAACTATAGGTTCTAACTACACATTTTTAGCAGATGTCGAGTACCAAGGGGAAACCCTGCAAGCAATATATAAACCTGAGGCGGGAGAACAGCCATTATGGGATTTCCCTCAAGGTACTCTATACCAAAGAGAATATGCCTCCTATCTCTTATCTGAATTACTCCAGTGGTATTTTGTCCCAACAACTGTTATTAGAGACGGCCCGTATGGTATTGGATCATTGCAACAATTTATCGATGCTGATCTGGAAACAAACTACTTTACAATTAGAGAAGATCAGCCTGAGGAGCTTAAAAAAATAGCCGTGTTCGATTTATTAGCCAACAATGCAGATCGCAAAGCTAGTCATTGCTTCGCGGACAACCGAAAACACATTTGGTCGATAGATCACGGATTAACATTCCACAGGCATTGGAAATTAAGAACTGTTATATGGGATTTTGTAGATCAAAACATACCTGAAACTATCCTAAAACAATTACAGCTCCTAAAAAATGCATTCAACATCAAATCACCAGAGATAGTAGTTTTACAGGCAATCTTAGACCAAACGGAATCTGAAGCGCTGGAAAATCGCCTGGACAGTCTCCTCCAGATCCAGAAATTCCCTCAACCAGATAATGATCGTCGAAACGTACCCTGGCCTTGGTTCTGAAATAGACCCTTGACATAATAGAACATATGTACTATTTTTAGACCAGAGTTTTAACAAGGAGACACACAATGAACGAATTAGATTCAAACGACAGATACCACTTGAAGAAAGTACAGATGGATGTAGACAGAAAAACTTTGGAAGCCCAAAGAGCTCAACAAGAATTAGATCGCCTTATTCTCGACCTCGAACATAAGTATGAACTTATAGGCAATGAGAAAAACATAGATCCCAGAACTGCAACAATTTCTGACAACATCATTAACAGAAATAACAAAGGTAACGGAAAAGAATTACTAGAATCTATAGCCCTCGAGGCAAATAAGGTTTGAATTAAATGAATTTACCAAACAGCTTTTTCATTTGAACCATCCCTGATTTGAGACTGATCTTGGCATCGTCCCCTTTAATTGTAATATATTCTAACAAACCTGCATTCCCTACCAGGAGAGGGTAGCTCCAATTTCTGAGACCCTCAAGGTATCCCTCTCCTGGTTCTTCCAATAAATTGTCTATGAAATTACCGAGGGGTTTCCATTCGCCATTTTTGAATCTCAAAATTTCCCCACCAGCCTCTCTTACAATTATTATTCCAGCCGCCACATCCCAAATTTTGGGGTGAGAAAAAAATGAATGTTGAAACACCCCTCCAGCAACCATCAGCATTTCAACACTAATACTTCCAGTAATCCTGACATTACCTATATCGAACGCCCTCTTACCAAACAACCCAACTCTTCGATATCCCAGTGGAAGGCCGATTAAATTCGAAGAGATGGGTTCTCTTATATTCATAACTTCCAATTTATTGCCCGCTAAAAACGATCCCCCTCCCTTCCTTGAGTGATATATCCCTTCGCCTGTATTATCAAATGGAGAAAACATAACGCCTACTACTGGATCACCTTGGTAAAGTAATCCTATAGATATGCTGTATATCGACAATCCAGCCACAAAATTAGAGGTCCCGTCTATCGGATCTATAACCCATATGAAATCGCTGTATTCACCTGCATCATTTTTGTACTCTTCTCCTATGACAGTGTGATCTGGGAACTTTCTCAGTATCTCCGCTCTCAGATATTTTTCGATTTCCAAATCCATGTTTGTAACAGGGTTAGAAAAACCATCACCTTTATATTTGACACTTGTATTGCCTAAGTTTTTCTCCAATAAATCCTTCGCCCCGATGGCAAATGCCACCGCACTATCTTCCAAACTCTTCAACTCGTCACTTGTAGGATAAACAATATTCAAAAAAACACCGGTTCAATCAGGTTTTCAGTTTTCAATTTTACAGTCATATCACATATCAAAATACAACCAGTCGCTTTGACACTATAATGAGGCGATGCTATCATTTCTACAAACGGATTCTTCTTTGGGAAACTTTTTACTCCCTATATTAACATTAACCCACTGAGCGTTATAGTTAATCATTCCCCAATACCAAATTGGCATCACCAACAATTCTTAAATAATATTAGAATAAGTATTAAACCGAGGTGGATATATGGATCACATATCAACTATTTATTTAATCCTGTTACTCCCCTGTCTACTATTGTCTGCTTTTTTTTCGAGTTCAGAAGCAGCATTCTTGTCTCTCAGAAGAGTAAGAATAAGGAGTATGGTCGAAAATAAAATATCCGGAGCGGAACGAGTAGCCAAAATGATAGAAGAACCAGAAAGAGTTTTACCCACAATACTCCTAGTAAACAACTTGGTAAACACGGCGTTTGCAGCATTATTTACTGTGATCTTAATAGGTTTAATAGGAGAAGGCAAAGGAGTGCTCTTGGCAACTATTATCAGCACAGTAATACTACTGATATTAGGAGAAACGCTTCCCAAAACTATTGGCATAAGATATCCGGAAGCACTTTTTTTCTTCTCCTCTAGAATAATCAATGGCATAGAGAAATTGCTGTTTCCGATCGCTTTGGCTCTTCAAGGAATAAACAAGATTGTAGCTTTCTGTCTAGGGAGTGACAATAGGGCCTACTTCAGTGAGGACGAGGTTAAAACGGCCATATCTATTGGCCGTGAATCAGGTTCTGTTGAGGAACAAGAAGCACAAATGTTAGAGAACGTATTCAGATTCGGTGATCGTCAACTAAAAGAAATTATGACACCTAGACCGGAACTTGTGTTGATCGAGTCCGGCACAAATTTAAAACAGTTCTTCGAGATCTATAGAAGCTATTCCCACTCACGTTTTCCGGTTTATGAAGAAAATCCAGAGAATGTCCTAGGCATACTTCTTCTTAAGGATATCATGGGGGCCATTGCACAAGGCAACATCTCTAATTCAGAAAATGTAACGACACTGCTACGACCTGTGGATTTCGTTCCTGAAACAAAAACAGTCGGCACCCTATTTGGTGAAATGCAACAAGTAGGCAACCAAATTGCTATCGCAGTTGATGAATTTGGAGGCATATCTGGAATAGTAACATTGAAACAATTAACCGAAGAAATAGTTGGTCCTGTTGGAGAAGATGGGAAACTTCCTGAAATGGAATATGAAGAAATAGATGACAACATCTTCAGTATAGATGGAGGAATGCAAATAGAAGAGGCAAACGAAGAATTAGAGTTGGATCTGCCCAAGGGAGATTATGAAACGGTAGCAGGATTCATACTCGACAATCTGGGGAAAATACCACTAGAAGGCGATCATTTTGTATACAAAGATATTCGTTTAGTGGTCACACAATTAACTAGAATGAAAATAGAAAAAGTAACAATAACAAAAAACCATCGTTCCCCTAATAAATAAGCCCACACTCTGTAAATGCAAAGGCATGATCGAACATAACATCAGAAAAGACATCAAAAGAACACTGAGGGAAATACCGGTCCATGAACGGACTAAACCCTTAGTAGTAGCTTTATCTGGAGGCCCTGACTCACTGGCCCTGTTACTCGCGCTTAACGATCTAAAAGATGAGCTTAATCTGAAACTTCACATAGCTCACATGAACCATGGTCTACGGGGAACAGAATCTGACGACGATGAAAAGTTTGTAATTGATCTAGCAAGCCAACTAAGATTACCCCACACCACCAGATTCGGCAACGTAAAAGATTATGCCAACGAAAATAAAGTTTCAATAGAAGAAGCAGCTAGAAACATGAGATACGAATTTCTATCTGACGTAGTAAGGGGAGAAAAAGGATTCGGGATAGTACTTGGTCACACGAAAAACGATCAAGTCGAAACAATTCTCATGCACCTGATAAGAGGCACTGGACTTGACGGCTTACTTGGCATGTCCACTTTCGGCAAGTGGCAGTCTTTAAACACCGATACCTATACTGTATTGATAAGACCATTATTGAATGTTGGCAAGGACTCAACAGAACAATATTGTTCTTCCTATAACTTACAGCCAAGAATAGACACATCTAATTCATCAATACATTTCACCAGAAACAAAATAAGAACGGATTTGATACCTAGAATTAAATCTTATAACCAAAATTTCGAAAAGGCTTTACTTAGAATGAGTTCCGCCGCGAGATACTACCAAGACTATATTGAAACAATCACTTTGGATACTATGAGAAATTTGACAGTTTCCACGCCTAGGGGAATAGCTTTTTCAAGACATGCTTTCTGTGAACAACATCATGTTATACAGACAAATTTGATTCTGATGGCCTATGAAAAGATGGTTGGTAACACCAAAAACATCAAGAGTGCACACATAGATACAATATTGGATTTAGCGAGTAACGGCAAAAGTAAAATCGTGCATTTGCCTAACAACCTTGTAGTTTGTATAGACAATCAAGAAATACAATTTGTATCAAAAACCTATCTAAACGTAAACAAGGCCCAAACCCTAGCTAAACAGGTAATAAAAATACCTGGCAAAACAACGATTCCCGGATGGGAGATCGTTTCCAACATTGAAAAAAAATCTCCTGAAAGATTATACGGTGCCTATCGCATTTCCTTAGACGCCGAACAAATAGAAGCGTCTATATTCGTCAGGAGCAGGTTGCCTGGAGACAGGTTCGTACCCACAGGCATGAAAAATACAAAAAAGTTGCAGGATTTCATGGTAGATACCAAAATACCAAACTCTAAGAGAGACTCTGTCCCTATTGTAACTTTAGAAGACGAAATCATATGGGTGGTAGGTTACAGAAAAGCAGACGGATTGGCCCTAAACGCTAACACTATGAACGTCATCACCATTGAGTTTAATGCTACTGGATTATATTAATTAACCTAGGATTTAATCCCGAACCAGGAATGCTGCCTCTCCTTGCAGACGGTTGATCATCGACTTTGCTAATATTTGCTTTGAATTCAAGAGGACTCGCAGCACTAATATAATCTGCAACTCCAAAAGCATTCACAGATGCTCCGGATTGAGAGTAAAGTCTAATATCATCAGCGGATATGTTCCCTCTCACCAAAACTTCGACATGGGGGTATCCAGATAATGAAAGCCGTGCCCGTAACTCTTTTACACTCGCTGGACTCACATTAGCAGTGCCATCCAATATAACTCCCCTCAACCTTTGACCCATTACTCTCGCAAGAGATAATGTTTCTTCAAGTTCATCTTTTATCACATTAACAGGGGCCATTCTGGGATATTCCTGTGGCATATTCTTATCAAAATTTTGCATAGCTATCACAGCGTCCCCTATTAAAAGAATAACGTTGGGAGATATAGCACCAGATGGGTTTATACCGGCCAATTTACTTCCCAATGTCGTTGTACAAGAAACACATCCACCAACCACTGCAGAATAATCCATAATGCCAGCAACATGTGGATGTACTATATTAGAACCAGTAGAAATTACTGGAACACCAGCCGCTGCTTCGACGCAATATCTACTAGCAGTAGCCCAGCCAGTACAATGGGACATTATCCCAGTGATAGCAGTTTCATATACAGCAAATGAATTGTATGGTGCCGTAATTTGAAGCACCAATTCTTGGTCTGA
>CEVQ01138368.1_pt1 | contig 13827 bp, 14 predicted proteins | sample 356551 | NCBI WGS metagenome assembly CEVQ01 (sample SAMEA2623756, study PRJEB7988) | marine metagenome | biome: marine biome (ENVO:00000447); feature: mesopelagic zone (ENVO:00000213); material: "saline water (ENVO:00002010), including plankton (ENVO:xxxxxxxx)" | depth 250 m | reverse complement strand
CTGTGATAGTGGAATAATTTTACTTACTAACCATTGGTTTAAAAATCGCGACCTTTGATGCCGACGATTCTATCACGTTGTTTCTCAAATGGTTCGTTTGCTCTTTCCATTGTTAAATCAGATACAGGGATACTTGATACTGTTTCAGCTTTTGACCGTACGAATGCTTCCCCATAAAGATTTCCTGAATACCAGCCTACTTCTCCAAGGCCTACCAACATTCTTCTTTTTGACCATTCTGGAGTATGACCTTGAGAAATATATTGATCTTCTGCTTGAACTCTTTTTTCAAACCAGTTACTAACATCTACTATAAAATCATATTCATTGCGTTGAAAATAAACTCCAGGGTATAGTGTAGTTGCTATAGAGTGAGGAGGGTTTCCTGTTCTTCCTGAACTAGCTAAAGTTTGAGCTTCAATTGTAGCTAGTGCGGTTTGAGCATGATCATTGGCTAATAATCCTATACTCGTATATCCTCTAATGTCTCTGTCAAAAGGACTTTGCATAATCAGGATCGTAGGTTTTATTTCTGTAATAATTTCTGAGATGGAATCTATCGATTGAGGAAAATCCTGGACTCTAAAAGGCTGGGGATAGCCGAGCATTCTAACATCAGTAATTCCAAAAACATTACATGCTTTCTCTAATTCTTCAGTTTTTGATTTAGAAATTTTGTCAATATTAATATTTACTATTGATGTATCTTGTTTATCTTTATTTTTAAGTAATTCGTCGCGTAGTTCTTCATTGTGAGTAAAAGCACCAGATGTAACAGATACTACTGTGACCTGATCTCCTTTTGCTACATGGATGCCTAATGTTCCAGCAGAGTGGGTGAAATCATGGGGGTGCGCATTTATACTTAGTATTCGATGTTTTTGTTGGGACATTTTTGTTGCCTCCTGTTAAGTGATTAAATAGTAGTTGAAATCCATATCATAATCATTTTATTTGAAAATTTGTCGCCACCAGGATATATTTTTTTTTGTCACATCTTGTTTTTGTTGATTAGCTATTGTTTTAATTTGATGTGATTGGTTATTGTAATCTTCTTCTAGTATTTTAATTCTTTCTTCTATTTGAGAAAGTGGTTTACTATGGTTGCCAGCTAATTTAGACCACCATGAAATATTATTAGAAGCATTGGTGATTCTTTGATTCCTTATTAAATCAGTTAATTGACTATGTAAATATTCCTTATCAGCTTCTAATGATTTAATTATGTTTTTCAACAGCATTATTTCTTTATTAGCATGTATAAGTTGTTCTTTACTAGTATTATTAATTGAATAATTAGAAGCTGTTGATTCAGGGATAGAGATTCGATAGATGAATCCTTGAGGGGTTTTTTCTCGAACATGTTCTAAATCTGACGACTTTATTTTTCGACGGATAGTCATTTCTGAAACATTAAGGTGTTGAGCTGCTTCTTTAATACTGTATATCATCTGATTTTCCTGTTTATTTAACAATTATTTAAAGTATCAGATATATATATCAAATATGTAAGTACTTATGAGTGTTAATTTTCTGAAAATATTGTTTTACAGAAGTTTTGTATATACAGGTGTTAAGTTGAAGAGCTGTTTTTGAAAAAAATATTCTCACAATTTATCGATGTCATAATTTGTGTTATATAGATTGAAAATATAGACCTTAATTATTTAAGAACGTCATATTTATATACGGTTTAATCTAAGCTCGTATATAAGAAATGTATATACGAGCTTGTGAACTCGTAGTATTTAGATTATGAGAAAGTGAAATAATACTTTTTTGCAAAAAACTCATTAGATTTACTGGTCGAATTATTTAATTTTCTATTTATTTTTTATATAGATCTAATTATATTAAGGACTAATTTATCCTAGACGGATTTAATATTTATATGTTTGTCTAACACAATAAATATTGGAGGTATGATGGATAATTGGGATGAATGTATATCTTTATGGTCTGCTTCATTATCTAGAGGGGGAATTAAGTCTAAGCGTACATGTGAGGAATATAAACGTTATTTAATCGAATTCCTTAATCGACCAGGATTACAGAGTGATCCTGGTTTAGTAACAGAAGCTAGAGTTACTGAATATTGTTTTTCTGTTGATCACAAAGGTTTAATGCCTAGTAGAGGACTTATTTCAATGCGAATAGCTTCACTTAAAAATTTTTATAAGTTTGCAGTTATGCTTGGTATGATTTCAAATAATCCGTGTATTGGTATTCAAAGGCCTCAAGTTCTCAAAAAATCTCCAAAACAGTTAGATAGTCATCATATTGATAGATTATTAAGTGTGTTGCCTAAAAGCTATGCTGGCTTAAGGGATCGAGCTATTATTATTATTATTCTTACTACAGGTTTAACTCGCTCACAAGTTTTAAATGTCAAAGTTGTTGATTTTTCTATTGGGACAAACATTATCCTTGAATCTGTTACTCAAAAGGGGGATGTAGTTTATAGATATATACCTAAAGTGATTTTGGAGACTATTAAAATTGCATTAAAAGCTAAAGGTTCGTCTTTTACCAAAATGCAATTTGACGATCTACTGTTTGATATAGCTCCCAAGAGTTTTACTCTTAATTTATCAAGGTATGCAAAAATGGCTGATTTGAAATGGGTTAACACTCATGTTTTGAGACATACATGGGCTAGGCTCATGACTAATAATAATGCAGTTATTGATCAATATGCTGAAAATTTGGTACAACATGCTTCAGATGTATTTAAATCATATAAGATGGCTGCATGAAGTAATATTTCGGGTCATAAGTTATTAAGATGAACTTACGTTTGTATTGTGCTAACCTAGAATTGTTGTAATTAAAAACTATTGGAGGTTAATTTGGCTAATTTATCTAATGAAGAAATGTTGCAAAAACTAACTGAGTTTAATACTCCGGCAGTAACTAATGTAGTGGCAACGTATCCAGGAAATCCATTGTGTTTGGGTTTATATAATCCTTGGGTAGAAAATTGGTATACAGATGGAACTGTTCGTGCAATGTATCCTAATTTAAAAAGTAAAGTTGGATATGCAGTTACAGCTGTTTATGGTGTAGCGGATCCTAATTATAAGAAGTTGACATTGATTGATGTAATGGCTGCTATAGAAGCATCTCCAAAGCCTGCAGTTTTGGTTATTCAACAGAAATATCCTCCTGAGATAGCACCTAAAGCTGCGATAGCCGGGGGTATGATGGTAACAGCAATGAAAGCAATGGGGTGTGTTGGAATGATAACAAATGGAGTCTCACGTGATGTAGACGAAATTAGAGAAATGGATTTTCAATATATTTTGGGTGGAGTAGCTTCTGGGCATGGTGATAGTGGAGTATATTCGATTAATGTTCCTGTTTCTGTTGCAAGTATGGATGTGTCACCAGGGGAAATAGTACATATGGATGAACACGGTGCATGTAAATTTCCTGCGGATAAATTAACTGAAGTCTCAGATAAAGTAGCTAAGATGCAACAATTGGAAGAAGACATTATGGCAGATATGGCTAATGCTTCATCTGCAGAAGAACTTCGTGAAATGTTTGCGCGTCAAAAATCATATGCAACAAGATATGATGTTAAGAAAAAATAAAACTAATTAGAAGAATAATTTTTGGAAAGTTTATATATGCTTGAGATATTCTTTCTGATACAAATTTTTGTAGCTTTTGGGTTGCCTATTTTTCTGATACTGTTTTTTGTATCTCATGCGTCAAATCGACGAAGTGCAATTAGTATGATAGCAGTAGGGATTAGTTTTTTCCTGTTAACTCAGATTCTTGGAATACCCATTTTTGCAGTTACAGCATTAGAAAATTTACTTACACTTTCAGTTGTCTTAGAGAGTATTTGGTTTATTTTTTTTAGTGGAGTGACAGAGGAATGTTTACGTTATTGTGCTATGCGATTCATTCCTGTAGTGAAAAGGAATTTACAAGTTTCTGTAATAGGCTATGTAATCGGTTACGCTGGTATCGAATCTATCTTATTAGTTGGTATGAGTATATCTGGTTTGTTTGTAGTATATTTTTTATATACCAATAATCTTTTAGACATCCCTGTTACTCCTGAAGTTCAGCAACAGATTGTAGAAATGTCCTCTTTACCAACCTATATGCCTTTGGTAGGGATTGTTAATAATGTAGCAACCATAATTATGAAATTAGGAGTTTCATTGGTAGTTGCAGCATCTGTTTATTTTCGTAAACCATTATATTTAATATTGGCAATAATTTTAAATAGTTTGTTTGGGATATCCATATTTGCGTTCTCTCAAATATGGGGAGATTTAATGATTACTTTAATTATAGTCGGATTTTCTGTAATTATTCTCTATATCGGATATAGTTTTTTTCAACCAAGATTAAATCAATTAAGAAATATTGATTGAGTGTGGAAGTACAGTAATAGTTTATGAGATTTGAAAGCTTGTTGAAATTTTAATTTTTAAATAATATGCTTTGACGCATTGTTTAATTATGTTTGTATTAATCAACTAAGGTAAGGAAATTTGAGTTAATAACAATGTCTGTTACGATAGTTCTTCTAGTGATATTTTTATCGATATTACATGTTATCTGGAATTTAAATCTAAAGCGTTCTGCAATAAAAGATTTATATATGAGTTTAGCTTTAGTGGCAGCAACACTATTATTTTTGCCTCTGGGGATTTTCACTTGGTTTCAGGTTGATATGAGTTTTAAGTATTGGGTTTTTGTAGCTGGTACAACGATATTACATTTAATATATTTCTTATGTCTTGCATATAGCTATGAAGACAATGATTTTTCTGTTGCATATCCAGTTGCACGGGGTGTAGGTATTACGTTAACTCCATTATTATCTATACTTATTTTAGCGGAAAGACCTACACTATTAGGCATTGTAGCTATCGTGGGTATTATATTTGGTGCGTATTTTATCTTTTTTATACCTGGTAGCAGAGTTTTTTCTATTAATTCTTTCCGTGTAATATTTTTTAGAAGGCAAGTAATTATGGCTTTTATTGCTGCAATTTCTACTGCTTTGTATCATGTTTGGGATAAGGAAATACTGAATTCAGTTGATGTATTTCCATTACCTGCATTGTATATGTATTTGATGATTGCTGGAATTTCAGTATGCGTAATACCCCTAATGTTAAAAAAATATACTACTTCAGAAATTATTGTATTTGGTCGAGAAAATATTCTCTCCATTTGTATCACAGGGGTTTTATTATTTAGTGTTTATGGTTCTATATTGACGCTGATGACTTTTGTCCCATTAAGTTATTTAGGTCCTACTAGAGAAGTCGGAATAGTGATTAGTGTTATGATCGGTATAGTTTTTTTCAAAGAAAAGTTAAATTTAACCAAAATCATTGGAGTTCTATTGATTTTATTTGGAGTTGTTACCATGTCTCAAGTATAGATCATAAATAATGGTATTAACTTTTCAGGAGTTTTATAGTATAAGTAATTTAGGGATATATATATGTTAGATGTTAAGCAATTAGACTTTTACGATTTAAATGGATATTTAAGTGTTGCAGGTGTGTTTAGTAAAACACAAATTGATGCTCTTTCTGATGTGACAGATCAATTTGTTGAGAAATCTCGTTTAGTTATTGAAGAAGATGATATATTTAGTCTCGAATCAGATCATTCATCAGAGAACCCAAGATTAACTCGAATTAAAAATCCACATAAGGTGCATTCAGTTTATGAAGATATAATGAGAGATAATACATTATTAGATATTCTTCAGGATTTAATAGGTGTTGATATTCGTCTCCAAGGGACGAAATTGAATATGAAAATGCCAGAAGGTGGTCGACAAATAGAATGGCATACTGATTGGGGACATTACCCACATACGAATGATGATTTATTGGCAGTGGGAGTTCCTTTAGATAATGCGACTGAAGAAAATGGTTGTATGTTAGTAATTCCTGGTTCACACAAATGGCCTGAGATAAGTCACCATCAAGATGGTTATTTTGTAGGTGCCGTCAATGGTGATCATATTGATATGGAAAAAGCAGTACCTATGACTATGAATACTGGTGCAATTTCAATTCATCACGTAAGAACCTTACATGCTTCTGCTCCTAATGTATCTGAAAATCCTAGAAGACTTTTATTATTGTCATATGCTGCAGTTGATGCATTTCCGCTTTCAGGATTAGGTATGTCCTGGGATGATTGGAATAAGCAAATAGTTAGAGGTCGTCCAACTTTTCAACCAAGGTTAGAGCGGTTACCGGTAATTTTTCCACAACCACTCAAATCTGGAAACACTAACATTTTTAATGTACAGTCTGATTTGAAGAAATCACATTTTTCTTAAAGCTGATTTTATAAGTTTCCCCGGCATTTTTTTTGTATGGGTCTCGTTCTTGATAACTATCTTGCCATTTACAATTACCATATCGATACCATCAGGGTATACTTGTGGTAAATTATCTGTTGTGTTATCTCTCAACTTTTGTTGATCTAGAATGACAATGTCAGCAGCCATGTTTTTTTCAATTTTTCCTATATTTTTTAGGGATGCAGATTTTGCTGGAAGAGAAGTTAATTTCCGGATGCCTTCTTCAATAGTAAACATTTCTTTTTCGATTACGTATTCTCGAAGAAATCTTGGAGCAAATCCATAACTTGATCTATTCATAACTAAATTTTTTAATATACCTGAAGTAGATCCTATAGCACCATCACTTTCAATACTACAATATGGATCTAATAATAGTTTTTCAAGATCATCTTGATTTGCATAAATATGTCGTATAAGTACATTTGCAAAATCTTTTCCATCAGCTGCAGCTAATTTTAGTATTGTTTCTATAGGATGTAGTTTTAATAATATAGATATTTCTTTAAGTGATTTTCCAATTAATTCAGGGTATGAATTTGAATGAGACAAGAAAAAAAAGTCAAATGATCCTGTTCGTAAAAGATAATTTGTTGGATTTTTAAAATATTTTTTGCATAAAGTAGCTGTTTTAGGGTTGGACAGTCTTTCAATGATAGCTTCTTCAGAACCATCACAAATCCAGCGAGGCAAAAGATCAACAAGATGTGCAGGGCCCCATATATCAGGGAAAGTATCTATACCTATATGCAAACCTTCTGTACGTGCTTTATTAATTAGTGATAAGACTTTTTCAAACGATTTTTTGGGAGCATAGGGTCGGGGAACAAGATGAGATAATTCTCCAGGTACTCCTGAATGTTTAATTATATTTAATGCTTCTTTCACAGATTGTTCAAAATTGTCTCCACGTTCTCGGATATGACTTGCATATATTCCCCCGTATTTTTCTACAACTTTTGTTAAAGAAATTAATTCTTTTTGATTGGCATATTGACCTGGAGAATATTCTAATCCCGTTGAGATTCCAATAGCACCAGCAGACATTGCTTCCGCAATGAGTGATTCCATGTGATTTAGTTCTTTTTGAGTAGGTTCTCTTTCTGCTGATCCCATTGCTGCGAGTCGTATAGTGCCATGGGGTACTAGGGGAGCAATATTAGTAGAAATTCCTTTAGTAAAAAGTTTTTCCAAATATTCTTCGAAAGTATTCCACTCAATATCAATTCCCCATTCTTCATTAAAGCCTATAACATTTCGTTTTGTAATTTCATTGATTGGAGATGGAGCTGGTCCATGTCCACAATTACCTGTGACTAGTGTAGTAATACCCTGTCTTAGACTACTTTGAGATAAACCATCAACAAAAATAGGAAAATCAGCATGTGTGTGGATATCGATAAATCCTGGACAAACGATTTTCCCTTTTGCATTTAATTCTATATCTGCATTGATATCAGAAGTATCACCTATATAATCTATGTTTGATCCAGATATAAGTATATCTGCATTAAATTTAGGTTTTCCAGTTCCGTCAATTATTTGTCCATTACTAATAATGATATCTGTCATAGCTTTTTGTTAATTTGGGTTGATTATCATTACCCACATAGGAGATTGTCCTACTTTAGTTTTATATTTCAGATCTAATCTCCCATTATTAGAATTGATTTTATATGTTAAGAGATTTCCTGTAGTTAATCCTGTAACATATAAGTATTCTCCACTAGGGTCTAAATTAAATGCACGTGGAACTGGATCAACCATTGTGTGATTTATTTTATTTAATAGCCCGGAATTTGGATCAATAGAAAATGATGCTATGCTGTTATGTCCTCTATTAGGTGCAAATAAGAATTTGCCATTAGAAGTGATGTGTATTTGTGAACAAGTATTTTCTTGAGTGTAGTTTTCAGGAAGCGTAGAAATATGTTGAAGATATGTTAACGTTCCTGTCTTTTGATTAATTTGGGCTACTGATACGGATGATCCTTGCTCGTTAGAAAAATATACAAAATCATTTTTTTGTGGATGAAAACAAAAATGTCTTGGTCCTAATGGTCTTGGCCCTAATGGATTAGATTCAGTTAATCTATAAGTTTGGGTGTTGGGTATTAGTTGTCCAGTTGTTTGGTTAAAAATAAATTGAAAAATAGAATTATCTGAATCATGATCTTTTGTTTCTGCAATTGCAGTAGAAAAGACGTAATTGTTAGAATGATTACTTTGAATACAATGAGATCCTTTTGCAGTTACTATTGATTCAATTAGCTTTTGATTAATTGATCCATCTTGATTAATTGAGTGTACCGTTATAATTCCTGCACCATAGTAAGCTGAAAAAATAAAATTATTTTTCTTATCAAGAGAAAGATAACATGGATCTGATGGAAGGTTTGTTGAACTAAGTATTTCTAGTTCTCCAGATTTTTCGGTTCGTAATAGAGTAGTTAGTTGTAAAGAGTCACGACAACCAACGTATAAGAATTTTTTAGTTTTATCTATGACTAAGGGGGCAGGTTTACCAGGAATCGTTTTTTTAAATTGCAATGTAGGTTTTCCGAAGTCATTTATAGAAAATGCAGCAATTTTATTTTCTCCAGCAAGAGTAATATACATTTGATATTTCATTTTCAATCCTTTTGGTACAATATATCATGTTTATAATAGCATTTGGTCTGAATGTGTAATAATAGGTGTGAACGGAGGTATATCATGGCTTTATTGACAGGGAAAATTATAGATAAAAAAACTGGTGAGTTGCTTCCTTCACGAGTTCAGGTGATTGATAGTGGGGGTGAATTTGTTCGACCAGATAAATCATTAGTCAAGGTTGGTCCAGGAGAATCATTTTTTTATTCAGATGGTAATTTTGAATTAGAGATTGGTAGAGGTTCTGCACGGATACTTGTTGAAAGAGGGACTGAATATATCCCTGCAGTAGTAAATTGTGACATTCCTGTAAATGGGTCACAGACTGTGGATATTACTTTAGACAGATGGTTTGAATTAAGTACACGAGGTTGGCATCCTGGCAATACGCACATTCATTATGATGAAAAAGAAACAAGACCAGATGAACGTCTTCAATTAGATCCTCGGGTGGAAGACTTACGTATGACTGCTGTGAGTATTTTACAGAGGTGGGATTTAGAGTATGCAACCAATAAGTATTCACCTGGAGTATTAACAGAATTTACTTCGTCACATCACTATGTAGAATGTGGTGAAGAAAATCGACACAACAAGGGAAAAGGTCATGACAATTCTACGCTTGGTTATGGTCATATTATGTTGTTGAATATTCAGAATGTAGTGCATCCTGTCAGCAGAGGTCTTTTAGTTGATGCTTTTGATCCTGATTATCCCCCATTAAGTTATGCTTGTGATGATGCTCACAGACAGGGGGGGATTGTTATCTGGTGTCATAATGGTCAGGGTATGGAAGCTCCAGTTGCTGCGGTGCTTGGTAAAGTTGATGCTTTTAATCTTTTTGATCCAAGATGGATGGATCCTGAATACGACATATACTACAAAATGCTTAATGCTGGAATTCATCTTCCTGCATCGACAGGATCTGATTGGTTTATAAGTTCTGCAAACAGAGTATATTGTAATTCTGGGGGAGTTTTTAAGTATGAGGACTGGATAAATGCATTACGGAAAGGTAAGACTTTTATTACTAATGGACCTAGTATTGAAATGTCTGTTAATGATTATGAATTGGGAGATACGATTGAAACAGATGTAGGGAAATCATTAAATGTTAAGGTTCAGTGGAAATCGTTTTATCCTTTGTCGTATATTCAGATAATTTGTAATGGAAAAGTGATCAAAACAAGTAAATCCCCCTCTGTTTTAAAGGAAGGTGTATTTGAAACGGACATTAAAGTAACTGCGGATTCTTGGATTGCAGCACGTGTTTTTAGTACAGAACGAGATAGTTTTCTGCAACCAATTTTTGCTCATACAAGTCCAATTTATGTTACTTGTGGTATTTCTAGCCCTGAGAAGAAAGCTGCTGCAGATTGGTTTATTTCGAATATTACGGAATCTTTGGAGTGGGTGTCGAAAAAAGGGAAATTTTATACAGATAAACAGAGACGAGAAGTCATCGATATATTTCGAAATGGTCAAAATGAATATAAGCAAATTAGTGAAGGAAGAAAATAATTATTTAAAGATGTTCCTGAAACGTTAACTATTAAGTTGTGAGATAATACATATTAATGTTCTCATTTAAATGTAATAAGTTTAATTGCAGGTAAGTATTCGTAATAGTTTGGAGGATCCGTATGTGGTGGTTAATAGTATTAAGTATCTTTGTTGTTTTAGTAGTAATTCTTACATACTTTATTAGGTATATTCGCGGAGAACAGGCTCTATCAGTAGAATCATTACTTTGGGTTTATTTTCGTACATTTGCATTAATTGGATTGCTTATTTGCGTTGTTGGTGGAATTTCTAACATACTGCAGGCAGGATTTGCAGCGACTATAGGACCTGAATTTAGTTGGAGCAGTCATCGTGAATTTAATGAAGGAATTACTAGTAGAGTATTTGATGGTTCCATCACTAGTTCTTTAGTGACAGGAATTACTTTATTTACTGTTGGATTAATAATTTGGGTGTCTCATTATTGGGGAACGTTAAAACTTGCCCGAGTAGCTGAAGAAGTTACTGAACATTTTAAGGGATTATTTACTCTGTTGGCATTAGTTGTTTTTTCTCTAGTTTCTCTTACATCGTTAACTACTAGTCTTCCAAGTTTAACTGAATATTTTATTGATGAACCATCATCTACAGTAGTGATTACAGATGATTCCACCTATGAATTAGCTGATACAGAAGTATTACCTAAACCGGAGATATATTCGGATGATTATAGAGAATCTCCTGGAGACAGTTTATCTATATTTTTAACGTCATTACCAGTTTGGATTTGGTCAGTTCGTAAATCCTTTATGATAATTAAATCTAAACCGAAAGTTGAGAAATAGTTTGTATGTCTTTTGGGATGACATATCAAGACCCACTAACTAAGTTTAATTTATCTGAAATTAAGAGTGCTGGGAATCGTATTTCTCCTTATATATTTCGTACACCAGTTCGAAAATACCATTCTATTGACCAGTTGATTGGTGCAAATGTTTGGGTGAAACATGAGAATTTTCAACCTACTGGAAGTTTTAAGTTAAGAGGTGCATTGAATGTTATTGCTCTGTTAAGTGATGCTCAGAGAGAAAAGGGAGTTATTGTAGCTTCCTCTGGTAACTTTGGGCAAGGAGTTGCTTATGCTGTTCAAAAAATAGGAGGACAATCATTTGTCGTGGTTCCGGAAGGTGCTAATCCTGATAAAGTGATGGCTATACAAGAAATGGGTGCAAAAATTATTATTTTTGGTGCAAATTTTGATGAAGCTAGAGAGGAAGCAGAGAGATTATCTTTAGATAGAGGATATTTTTATATACATTCAGCCAATAATTATGAATTAATAACAGGTGTTGCTACGTATGGTTTAGAAATAATTAATGATCTTACTGACGTAGAAGTTGTTATTGTTCCTGTTGGAGGGGGAAGTGGAGTGTGTGGAGTAGGAATTGCAGCATATTTGCTAAATCCAAATATCAAGGTTATTGCTGTACAGTCTGAAAATGCACCTGCCGCACATCTTTCTTGGAAAAAGGGAGAAATTATTGAGTCTAAAATGGAAACTATTGCAGAGGGTCTAGCAACTAGAGAAGGGTATGAATTGACACAGAAAATAATGTCTGAAGTTGTGCATGATTTTATGTTAGTATCTGAATCAGAATTAAAAGAAGCTATTATTCTATATTTGAAAATGACACATACGCTTGCTGAACATGCATCAGCAGCAGCATTAGCAGCTGCAATAAAAATTAAAGAAAAACTTAAAGATAAAAAGGTTGTTATGATCCATAGTGGAAGCAATATTACTGTTCCCCAATTGATCGATGCTATTAATTCATAATTGTTGGAATAGTTAATTTGATATTATTATGCTACTGTTAGCATATTAGATAATAAGATATATAAATGGGAGGAAATTATTAATACTAGTTACAAAAATCTAAAATATAAACTTTCAGTACCTCCAGAAGTTGGACTTTCAGATTTAAACCGACTTGGATTGAATACTGAAGGTTCTGCAGGCATAGGGTCTGTTAAAGATTACCTTATTGAACTTGAAGATGTACTTATTAGCTCACATGCTCCTTTATATCTTCCTGAATATAAAGAGTTTACATCAATACGATTAAACTATGCCTCTACAGATGATGATTTTAGAATTGTTTCAAAGAATTATGTTTTAGCTCATATAGAAAGCGCGAGTAAGTATAAAAATCTTAAACAAGTAAACATGCATCCTTCTCCTAAATATTGGAAGCACACTGATAAGCACACTGGTGATGTATCAATATCTGAAGGAGATTACAACAAACTTATTGATGCTATTAGAGAAATTAGCTCATTTGCAGAATCCCGTGGTATAGAAATTGTACTAGAGAATAATGCAATACACTGGCCTGATGGGACTGTAAATCCTTCGTGGGAAAAGGTTGATGTTAATAGTTTTGATGAATGGAGTTTTGGATCCTCTCCAGAAGAATGGATTCGAATATGTGAGGACGTAGATCGTGTTAATGTAAAGTTATGTCTCGATTCTAGTCATGCTTGTACCTATGCTTTAGGAATGAAAGATGAAGACAAAGAAAAGGAAGTAATGAAGTATGTTAGTCGTCCTGATTTACTTAGACATGTTCATTGGAATGATAATTATCTTTATGATGATCGAGGTATGAATGATTCACATGCTGCCTTAAATCAGGGTACATTACCTACTGAACTACATCGTGTGATTAAATATCTCGATGCAACATTATTACTTGAACATTTTTACGGTTTAGAAACATTGGAAGAAGAACTTCAGTTCATTGATTCATTATAAGATAGTTTATTTTTGGAGAATTTATGAGTAATCAAGATGGTTTAATTAGGTCAATTGATCCACACTCAGCCGTGTTGGATTCTTGGCCAATTACTGAAAGGGATATATTACAAGGAACTCCAGCTGCATCAGGTAAAGTACTCTGGCAATCTGACGATCAATGTTTACTTAATGGTGTTTGGTCTTGTACTCCTGGGTCTTTTGAGTTTGATTTTACTTGGGATGAAACAATATATTTCATTAATGGCCAAGTAGAAATTTCAGATGAGTCTGGACATTCCCAAATATACAACGGAGGAGATTATATTCATATTAGTAAAGGGACTAAAACTGTTTGGAAAGTAAAACAAAAAATCCTCAAAGTATTTTATATTCGATCTGACGATCCCGTTGTTTTTTAATTGTTAGTATTTCATATTAATTAACCTAAATATATCCTGCCAAAAGTTTGAAGTTAATGTTATTCTATTACTTTAAAAATTAGACAAATATAATATTA
>CEVQ01012984.1_pt1 | contig 13890 bp, 14 predicted proteins | sample 356551 | NCBI WGS metagenome assembly CEVQ01 (sample SAMEA2623756, study PRJEB7988) | marine metagenome | biome: marine biome (ENVO:00000447); feature: mesopelagic zone (ENVO:00000213); material: "saline water (ENVO:00002010), including plankton (ENVO:xxxxxxxx)" | depth 250 m | reverse complement strand
ATTACTGCATACAAAGCTGTAAAGGCTGCTGAGCCAGAAAGAAACAAAAAAATTGCAATATTTGGAATTGGCGGAGTAGGTCATATGGCAATACAGTTTTCTAAAGTTGAAGGTTGCGAGGTTACCGGTGTCTCAAGAAAAGAAAAACATCTTGATGTAGCAAAAAAACTTGGAGCTGATAACACGTTTGTCTATCTATCTGATCAAGAAAAATTTCTAAATAAATTAAATGATGAATATGGTTTGTTTGATGCCGCCATTGTGTTTGCGCCTGTTGATGAGGTGACTGATACTGCAATTAAGTCTGTTAAAAAAGGCGGGACTGTAGTAATTGCAACTGTAGGTAAAATTCCTAATTTCCTAGCATTTGAAGAAAAAACCATTCGTGGTACACTAATTGGCTCCAGAAAAGATATGGAGCGTGTCATTGAGATATCGGAAAAAAATAATTTTCAGGTTGTAACTGAGACATTTCCATTAGAAAAAGCAAATGAGGTATTGCAAAAACTAAAAAATTCTGATATAGAAGCAAGAGCTGTTCTAATTCCTTAAATACAGAACTAAGTTGGTGCAATTATGAATTGTAGACGCTGTCATCATACAGATGAGGCACATACCACAAGTGACTCGAGTGAATCTATGCTAAGACGGGGAAAATGTGAAATTCCTGATTGTCCTTGTAACCAATTTCTAGATGCATTCGAAGAAATTGATGATGAGCAACTCTGATTCATATGTGAGATATGGAGATTTTCTATATGGAAAAGCATGCCTCAAAAGATGATATGATAAAAAACTTTGAAAATCTCCTTGCTAAGATTAATGCATTAGAAGTTTCAGCAAAGGATGAATACCAAAGAAGCATGATCAAGGTACTTAGGATGCTAACAGAGGGACAAATTCATTCCATCAATGAATTTGATCATCTAAAAAAAGCAATCGACCTGTTAACACTACAGTTATTTGATGTCAAGAATAAAGTATAATTCGGTTAATGCATCTCTAAAACATTATTCAATATTGCATGGTGGATGATATTTACTAATGATTTGCTGTACGATTCTTTCTCTCTCACTCTCTTGAGAGTCTGGTACTGGGTAAATTGCGAGATACAGCATTGCCTCAGAGCCAGCATGTTGTATCCAACACTTGAATTTCTCATTTTGTACAAAAAAATCTTGCTTATCCGTTTTTTCTACCTGAGATGCATACAACATATTGAACCCATTTTTGGTTTTGCTAAAAAGTAGGTAGACCAATTGACCCATGGGAGGACCCCATTCTGAGATCTCTATTGGTCCTAGAAACTCATAATGCAAAATTTGTATCGCCAATTACATTATTGCTCACTTCTAAAGTATTAAATTTGCCCAAAATTTCTTCAAACTAAATGTCAGAGATGGAGAACCCTCACAATTATAGAAAAGTAGGTTACTCAATGATCCTCGTTGCGGCATCGCTTACAGCAATAGGTCTAATTCATCTATCAATTGGTGAGAATGTACTTTTTGGTGATCAGATGCAGAGAGATAAAACTGCATTCTTTGAGGAGTGTAAAGCAATATTTTATGCAACCGATGAATGTCAAAAATTCGTTAAAGCAGGTAATACTCTATATGAAGTTCCTAAACTAGACCCAAATGAAGCATCTGAAGATGCCATAGTTACTGAATCTGATATGACATCACCTCCACCTGTCATGCAGCCCATATCTGAAACTGTAATAATTCCTGAAGGTGTTGGTATACCAGGTTGCGAAGAAACAAGTGAATGTTATCTTCCTGCATTACTAACTATTGGGACTGGTACCACAGTAATTTGGGAGAATAATGATACTGCCGCCCATCTTGCAACAAGCGGAACACCTGAGGATGGACCAGATGGTTCATTTGATTCAGGAATGATTATGGCAGGAGCTATATTCGAGCATGAGTTTTCTGACAGTGGAGTATTCGAGTACTACTGCATTGTTCATCCATGGATGGTCGGAACAGTAACAGTAGAATAACTATTGCTTGTTCATATAATCTTCCCACTTGTTTAGATTTGTTGTAAATCGATTCATTTGATACATTGCACCACCAATAATTCCAGCATGGTAGAAAGTATACAGATAGACTTGGGAATGTGTAGGATCACTCTGAGTTAGACTCATACTGATCATTGAAAAGAAGATAAACGTTCCAGCAAATGTAATAATTCTATTTAGCATGCCTGCATTAAGTCCAACTATACGTCTCGTAGCAGCTGCCATTAGCGTGAAACTTGATGCAATCAAAAACGTGGTACCACCATTAGATGTCAACATATCTTGAACCCATATGAGTAAGCCATCATCTATTGGAGATGTTTCTGGCATGAGTGCACCACCATGTAATGCAAAATTTACGGAGCTGAATAATCCACCAATTACTAAAAAGAAAAGAAATGTTTTGATTATCTTTCGCTTTAATGCACTTCTAGTTTCAGATGGTTGAAGAGCTTTTTCAGAAATCTTTAGCCCATACAAAAATCCGATCCCAAATGCAGGACCGAATAGGATATAGTTGACAACTGGATTCTCTACCATAAATTCATTAAAGTATGTATGAAGCAACATTGCCATTATCAATGCAGATGCAGCTGCAGTTCCAAAAAGTATGATAGTGGAAAATCTCAATAATCTTGGCTCTGATGAATCAGAGTTGCTCCATGTATACATATCAATTTATGCTGAGATTTGGATTAAAGACCCAAGTCAAAATTGATTTATGCGGTTTGTTAATTCTCGTAAAGCTCCTACCTGTGACTTGATATCTAGTCCAGTTTAGAAAGGGTAATAATCATTTGAGGGTGGAGTAAATTATGAAAGCACTTGTCTATGAGCAATATGCCAAAGATGATGATTTTGAATCAATTTTGAACATTAAGGAGATTGCAGAACCTGTACCAAAATCTCATGAAGTTATTATCAAGGTTGAGTCTGCTGCACTAAATTATGATGACATATGGGCAATGAGGGGAAAGCCGATAGATGTTCCGTTACCACACATTTCTGGAACAGATGCCGCAGGAGTTGTAACTGAGGTTGGTGGTGATGTCAAGAATCTCAAAATTGGGGATCGTGTTGTTTCTCATGGGAATTTATCATGTAGGGTTTGTGGTATGTGTACATCTGGACGTGAGTATGATTGCAGACAAAGGAAGGTTTGGGGATTTCAAACTGGACCGTTATGGGGGGGATATTGCGAATTCACTCATCTTCCTGAATTTAATGCTGTAAAGATTCCTGATGGTATTAGTTTGGATGACGCCGCTGCTGCTTCAATGACAATGATGACATCATGGCATATGTTAGTTGCAAGAGCGAAAATGCAGCCTGGTCAAACTGTGGTGGTCATGGGAGGAAGTTCTGGTATGGGAATTTTTGGAATACAAATTGCAAAATTATATGGGTGTGATGTTATTGCAACCGCAAGTGAGGGTAAATTAGAAAAATGTATTGAATTAGGAGCCGATTATGCAGTTGATCACAGAAAAGAAGATTGGCACAAGGAAGTAAAAAAGATTGCAAAAGAAATTTCTAAACAAAAATCAAAGAAGTCGGACATCGATGTCATCTATGAGCATATAGGTGGCTCACATTGGAACAAAGAACTTTCACTCCTCAAGTATGGCAAAACTCTTGTGACTACAGGTGCAACAACTGGTTATAATGCAATGACAGATTTACGTCATATTTTCTTCAAAGGTCTGAATATAGTTGGTTCAACACAGGGAACAAGATCAGAACTTGAATCTGGACTACACTGGATGTCACAAGGTAAGATAAAAGCTGTAATTGATTCTATATTTTCACTTGAAGAGGCTTCTACTGCGCACCAAAAAATGCTTTCAGGAAAGAATATGTTTGGAAAAATACTGATGAAGCCATAATGCGTTTTTGATAATATGCTATTTTAAACCTGAAAATATGAGAATGTCTATGAAGTCGTTACCAATAATTGTATCAGGAATTATAATTATGGTTTTTGGGATTGTGTTCCAATTCCAAGGTCAGGGTGTAATTGGTCCAGAATCTTCATTCATGTATGAGAATCATGACTGGATTAACAATGGAATATACATCGGTATGGCAGGTGTGATAATTATTCTAATAGGGTATATTGTAGAAAAGAAGAAACTAATGTAGACCATTTTTTTCAAAATACTTCTGGTGATATTCCTCAGCTCTATAAAACGGAACAGCTGTTTTTATCTCAGTCACAATCTCGTTACCAAATCTTTCTTTTGCAATAGGATTAAGCTTCTCCTTTACTTCTTTGGCCAGTCCTTCCTGCTCTGAATCATGACAGAATATGGCAGAACGATATTGTATTCCAATATCTGGACCTTGTCTGTTAGGTGTTGTTGGATTATGATTCTCGAAAAAAACTTTGAGCAGATCTTTATATGAAATCTCTTCGGGTTCGTATTCAACCTCAATTGCTTCTGCATGACCGGTTCTATCAGTACATACTTCTTCATATGTTGGGTTTTCTAAATCTCCACCCGTATACCCAACCTGTGTTGATTTTACACCTGGTGTCTTACTGAATATTTCTTCAACGTGCCAAAAACATCCAGCTGCAAATGTTGCTTTCTTCATGATCACAGTAAACTCTTTGTTTTTAAAAACCACACGATAATGGGTCTTCAGGCTTTAAGATTTCACGTATGACAATTGTCGCATATGAACCACGTGATAATTGGAATTCAACCGTATCGTTTGATACCTGAAAATCATCACATTGTATTGATGAGTTGCGAAATCCACCTTCAGCTGATATTTCCTGAAAATCTTTTATCAAAAATTCTGATGGTAATACTTCTTCCTCTTCCAGAATCTTTTGTATGTAGTAATCAAATCTTGTTTTCTTGAAATAGGAATGTCCAACTAATGGAACTGTTAATCTCTGACCAAGCTCATTCTGAAATTTGCCTAATTTGTTAGTTCTATCATAACAAACATCATTCTCTTGTGGAAGAAACAAGTCCTCCCCATATGCAAAAGCCATACTCAATGTCTTGTTGTAAATGTAGGACTGATATGCTTGAACGTAAAATCGTCGCATTTGTAATGGGATTTTACGTATAGCAATCTTCTGATCATCTGACTTTACCAGACTTTTGAGAATAGATATTTCAATATCCATAGATTTGGGTAGCTCATCGATTACTTCTGAATCCGATTTACGCTCTGAGATTAATTTTCTATAATGGTTGTTCTCGTCAGAATCATACTTTGATGAATATCCCAATAGAAAATCAATTGCTTTCTGATAATTTTTCTGTATTATTGCCTTCCCAACCAGATGTGTTATTGGACGCTTTGATCCAAATCTTTGATAACCAAAGAAATTTAGAATTTTATCATATTCATCAAACTGTGAAATGTTTGTCGAGTCAGAAATTTTTATCCTGAATTTATTCCCTAGCATGTCCTGTTTTGCAATTGGTTTTTTGGAAAACCCAATTCTCTTTAAAGAATATCTTTTACCTTCAATTTTTTCTAAAGATCTTGACACCGTTTTTGTTTGTACGAATTGTTCTGTCACAGCATTAGAATCCTTTAGACCAAGTGCGCGAAGAGTTAATCCATATCTTTTTTCAATGTCATGTAACGCATGAGTTGTATCAATTCCATTTTTCGTAAGTAAATAAACTGAAAGACCATTATCCTCAGAAATTGTACCAAGTGCTTTTTCAGATATTACTTCACTAACTTGAAAATCTTCGTTACTTTGCTTGATTTTGCCTTTACTTCCTGAAAATTTGGTTGAATATACAGAGAGACCTACCTCTGAGTCAATTTCTGGTATCACGACTCTATTATGACATCTACGTATTGTGAGAGAGTTACTTCGTTGTTTCCTATTCCAAGTAACACCTTGTAGTCTCCTGATAATGACGTCTCGCTTGCATAAATCGTTATTATGATATTCTCGGAATTACCATTTAGTGACTCCCTTGATGGTGAAATTATGATATCAGAAAAATTGACGGTACTCGAGGCAGTATGCCCTGACTTTATCTGAGTGCTGACCGAGTCTGAAATGTTATCATATGTCACTCTAAGAGTAATATCTGCTGATTGCCCCTTCTTTAGCGTTAGTGATTCCTTATCTGTACTGATTGAGAATGGCAATGATTTTGTTGTATCAACTACTCCAATGTTATTTTCAGCCCATTCAGTGAACCAAATTTTACCGTCTGCAACATCAAATCCAAAAATCTGTGCCACACCACAGTTTACGTTTGAGGATACATCACAGTCAGCCCAATTTGGATTTTTTGAAGGAACCATGTACTCGATAAGTGATTCATTCTTTACATTAAACATACCAAACTGATTTGATGTCTGTTCATTGAAGATGAGATTTCCAAGATTATCATTAATGATCCAATATGGCCTAGATATTGGAGATTTTATTACGCCTGTAACATTTCCGTAGCTAGCTAGTGGTGGTGTTGTTGTTATGTATTTTGTAAATTCCTCTGTTAAGGGATTAAATCTAAAAAAGAAACTACTTGACGTGTCAGCAATCCAAACATCTCCATTTTCATCAATCGATAAACCATTTGCAGTGTTTAGATCATTTGGAAAATCAAACACCTCTATGTATTTCTCTAAAGTAGTCTCTGTATCATCAGGTGAAACCTCATTTTGATAGTCATAGAAGTTAAATTTCACAAGAAAGCCAGTTGTCCCTGGAACCCATGTAGTATACCATAAATTATTTTCAGAATCAATTGCAAAGTCACCAGTGAATGATTCTGGTATTGGATTCACTATACTCGTATACCTCAAATCAGTTTCATCTTGTGCTAAACCAAAAACTAGAATTTTTCCCCCAGTAAAATCATTCACGAATACACGCGAACCGTCAATTTCTAATTTCTGTGGCAGTGAGCCAGTCTCACTCATTGGCCATTGAAGTAATTGATATTCCTCATTAATCGTATTGAATGCCCAAATTGTGTCATATGTTCCATCTGTATACCATAATGTACCGTCAGGTGAATAATCCATACCCCATGACATTGTTCTACCTTGCTCTGGCCAAAATGGATTTTCAAACTCTGTAAATTGTTCAGAGACAGGATTGAATTCTGCAATATTACCCGTATTAGTTTCTATAAACCAGACGTTTCCATCTGGTGCTATTTTAATTGCAAGTGGTAGTGTACATAGTGTTGGTATTTCATATTCAGTTACATACGAATTTGATTTTGCATCTTCGACTCCACAAAACACATCTCTTTCTTCATCACTAAAATTATCCATAGGTGTTCCAGTCTTTGTAATTTCCATTTCAGAATCATTTTGTGATGCGGTAGGATCAGGTGGCGGTAGTGCAAACAAAATAGTAGACGTAAGAAGAATTCCACCAAAAAACACGACTACAAATATCGCTTTTTTATTAATACTTTTACCTCGTTTCTTTGTCTTTTCTTTATTTGCCTTTCCAGACTTCTCTTTGCTTCCAGCCAATGACTACTTCAAATTATAGGGTCGTTATATTTTCTTCCAAATTCTTACAATAATTTTAATTCGCCTGTTATCTTATCGATTTTTTCTTCTGGAGCGGGACCTAATGATATACATGTCGTAGTGCCAGGTGCAATTTGTGTATGACCTGCATCTGTTACCTCTGACCAAGGTATTCCCAGTTCTATTGCACCTCGCCTTACCTCATCTAATTCCTTGAGGCTGGAAACTTTAACGACAACTTTCTCTTGACCATTCCACCACTGTTCAAACCATTCTGGATTTGATTTTCTAACATGTTCTGCCCCAAGCACACAAGCATGACCAACCTGTGCAGCAATCTTACCCTTGCCCATATCTAAATCAGTTCTAACAGCTATAACCTGTTTAATGTCAGACATGGTTATAGGTAAAGATTGGCTGTGATAAACTTTACAATCTAAATATGTAAGTTGGATTAAATAGTAATCATGTTTTGATAGCATTAATGTATGATGCAGTAATTGCTGGAGGAAGCATAACCGGGTTATTATCTGCTCGTGAAATTGCCAAGAATGGGTATTCAGTTCTGGTTTTAGAAGAAGGATTTGAAATTGGAACCCCAGAGCACTGTGGTGGTTTAGTAAGCAAAAAGGCTCTTAATGAATTAGGTATCGAGCCTTCTACAAAATCATTTGATGGCAGTATAAACTCTGCGCGAATTTTTTCTCCTAGCGGAAATCATTTTGAAATTAATTCAAGGAATCAAGAGATTATAGTAATCAATAGACGTGAATTGGACAAGCAGGCTGCACGACAGGCAAGAGATAATGGTGCAAAAATTATTGTTAAGACGAGCTTTCAAGAAAAAACTTCTAACGGTGTACAAACGTCTGGTGGTGATATCGATTGTAAATATTTCATTGACTGTCGTGGTGTGTCTGCACTGGCAAATAAAGACAGAGATGGAATCTATCTAACTGCACAGTACGAAGTCTATGCAGATTGGATAAATGATGGTGTTGTTGAAATATATTTTGACCAAGAAAAATATCCAGGATTTTTTGCATGGATAATCCCATCTGGCAAAGGTGTTGGAAAAGTCGGCGTTTCAGGAAAAGGGATTAATGCCTCATCAATCATTCAAGATTTTTTAGAAGAAAAAGGAAATTTTTCGATTATTAGAAAAATCTTTGCGCCGATATGGATTAATGGCCCAATCAAAAAATTTGTTGAAGGCAATACCATTATTGCAGGTGATGCCGCAGGACAGGCTAAACCAACAACAGCAGGCGGGATTTTTTCATGTGGCATGGCAGGTATTTTAGCAGGTCAAGCAGTTTCTATGGCTCTAGCAACAAATGATTCTTCGAAAATTGTAAATTATGAGAGAATGTGGAGAGACAAATTTGGTACTGAATTTGAAAACCAACGACTAGCTAGAAAAATTCTATCACGTATTGACAATCAAACTGTCAACAAACTGTTTGATTCAATAACACCAGAAACCATTGACGATATTTCGAAGAAGGATGACTTTGATTTTCATACAACTTCAATCATTAAACTACTCGGAATAAAGAGATCTCTTGGTGCTGCACAGTTATTGATTAGTGGGGAACTAAAAAAATTAGTTTCTCATCATGACTAAAAATTCAAGGAAGGTATAAATTCCTAGGAACGACCAAAATCTTCATGTCATCTAATATCGAATTACCAATATGCAGTGGTTGTAAGAGACACATTATGCCTAATGATAAGTCTGTAAAATTCAATTGCCCAGAGTGTGATGCAACATTACTGTGGAGATGTGAGAGTTGTAGAGAATCAGCTTCAACATATACATGCGATTCATGCAAATTCTCAGGACCTTAGAAAAATGGCTAGAATACTTTTAGTTGTTAAAATACTTCCAACAGGGACTGAGGTAAATTTGGAAGAACTAGTTAATGGAATAAAATCAAATCTAAAAGATGGTATAGAATTAACAAAATTTGAGAAAGAACCATTGGCATTTGGATTAGAGTTTATCAAGGCACAATTCACACTGAATGACGCTGAAGGACAAATGGAATCGTTAGAAAATTCTGTTAGAACAGTTGAAGGTGTAAGCGAATTCGAAGTTTTGAATATGAGCAGAATGTCTGTTGATATGAAATAGGTGTACACTTTGCCTAGAAAGAATGATCCACTTCAGATGCGTGTTGAAGAAGCAAAACAGCGAGATATTGGTAAAAAACGTGCTAGAATTGGTCCTGATGCAATGGACTATCTACAAGTCTCCCCAGGTGATGTAATTGAGATTGGTGGTAAAAAATCTACATGTGCAATTGTATGGCCTATAGATGAAGATGAAAAATTCCCAGACACCATAAGGATTGATGGGCAAACAAGAAAAAATATTGATGTTGGATTAAATGATATTGTCGAAATAAAGAAAATACTGACAAAACCTGCAAAGTCAATTACTCTTATGCCAATCACCGATACAGTTACTGTTGATAAAGAGTTCTCAGATTTTGTAAAAAATAGGCTAAAGGGTTTGCCGCTAAGTCACGGCGATGAAATATCTGTAATGATTCTAGGAAATGCAATGAACTTTAAGATTACCAAAGTGTCACCTAAAGGTGTTGTAAGAATTGAACGTTCAACGTCATTATCAATTCTATCAGAGGGTTCTGAGGACAAAAAATTCAGAATTACATATGAAGAAGTGGGTGGTCTTAGTTCTGAAATTAAAGTAATGCGTGAAATTGTTGAATTACCATTACGACATCCAGAATTATTTACTAGGCTAGGTATTGAACCTCACAGTGGTGTTCTACTATATGGTCCGCCTGGATGTGGAAAGACACTTCTTGCCAAAGTCTTAGCCAGCGAATCTGATGCAAACATGTTTTCAATAAATGGTCCTGAAATTATGAACAAGTATTACGGTGAGACAGAAGCAAAACTGAGAGATATCTTCAAAGAGGCAAAAGAACATTCTCCAAGTATTATTTTTATAGATGAGATCGATGCTATAGCACCAAAAAGAGAGGAGGCATATGGTGATGTAGAAAAAAGAGTAGTTGCACAACTTCTTGCTTTAATGGATGGACTTACAGAAAGAGGAAATGTCATTGTATTAGGTGCAACAAACCGTCCTGATAGTGTTGATCCTGCACTACGAAGGCCTGGAAGATTTGATAGGGAGATGGAAATTTCAGTCCCAAATGCAGATGGTCGATTAGAAGTAATGGAAATTCATACTAGAGGGATGCCAATTGCCAAAGATGTCAATTTGAAAGTGTTATCATCAGAATTGAATGGTTATACTGGCGCTGACATGAAATCATTATGTAGAGAGGCAGCCATTAGATCAATACGAAGATATCTCCCTGAAATCAACTTAGAGACAGAAAAAATTCCAACAAAGGTTTTGCAATCAATGCAAGTTAAACTAATTGACTTTTATGATGCAATGCGTGAAGTTGTTCCTACTGCAATGCGAGAGTTTTATGTTGAGCGCTCCAAAGTTTATTGGCATGATGTTGGTGGTTTAGATGATCCTAAGAAAATTCTTGAAGAAAATCTCATCGTTGCAATGAATAATCCTGAGAAATTCTCTAAAATGGGAATAAAGCCGCCAAAAGGTGCCCTGCTATATGGTCCGCCTGGATGTGGAAAGACACTTCTTGCTAGAGCATTGGCAACCGAAAGTAGTGGAAACATGATTCTGGTTAGAGGGCCTGAAATATTATCAAAATGGGTTGGTGAATCTGAGAAAGCAATTCGAGAAATTTTCAGAAAGGCAAAAGCCTCATCACCATGTGTGATTATTTTTGATGAACTAGATTCACTTGCTAAATTCAAATCAGGTGAAGAGAGTGGTGCAGGTGAAACAATTCTCAGTCAATTATTAACAGAAATGGAAGAAGGCTCAGCTTCTAAGGTTGTTGTTATAGGCATTTCAAACAGACCAGATATGATTGACGGCTCTGTTTTAAGAACTGGACGCCTTGATTTGAGAATCTTCATACAGCCACCAGATGAAAGGGGAAGACTGGATATAATAAAAATTCTAACAGATAGTATGCCATTATCATCTGATGTGAACTTGAAAGAAATTGCAGTGGCAACACAAAATTATTCTGGTGCTGATCTCGCTGCACTATGTAGGGAGGCAGCTGTTAATGCGATGCAAAATAATGCAGCCAAAATAACAAGTACCGATTTTGCCTCCGGACTAAAACAAATCAAGCCATCTATTACAAGTGAAGTGGAAACCTGGTATGATAAGATAAAAGAAGGTGTTTCGAATGTAATACCAAAAGAATCAGATAGGACGTTTTATGGTTAAAATGACTATTTTGCTTAAGAACAAGATATTGGAAAAAGTACAAGAGACTGAAGGATTAACTGATAAAGAACTGTTAAAAATGTTATCCAAAGATGAGGTTGTTTTAGAAAATGAATTCAATAAAACTTTACTTGATCTTGAGATCAAGGGATTAATTTCTGTGTCATGGCTTACAAAAGATACAAAAAGAATTGAATACACTACAGTCAAAAATGAAGATGACGATTACGAAAAACAAATACAAGAAGCTGAAGATAAAGACTACGAAGCAAGTTTTCCAAATTCTGACTGACTATATTCTGAAATGAAACGCCGCATCTATGGCAACTGCTAGAAAAATGATGGTTAGATATGGTGCAGTTACCTTGTATGCTTTCCATGCAAATTCTGAGGTGGGTAATTTTGTTAATTTATAATGATAGACTAGCATTAGACTGCCTGCTGCAGCAGCAATAGCTGTATAAACAATTCCCATACCAAATGCATAAAGCATCAGTGAGTAAGGAAGTAAAATCAACGTATTGACTAGAATGTATTTTGAGGTTTTTTGCATTCCAATAAGAACAGGAAGCATTGGAACATTTGCCTCAGTGTATTCATCTTTCATTTTCATTGCCAAACACCAAAAGTGTGATGGAGTCCACACGAATACCAAAAATCCAACTAAGAACCCAAGTATATCCATAGATCCTGTTGCTGCAGACCAGCCTGCCATTGCTGCAGCACTGCCAGCGAATCCACCAATTACAATATTTGATGAGTTAAGCCGTTTTAGCCATGCTGTATAGATTATCACATAGAAGAAAATTCCCAATGCAATGAAAAATGCAGAGATTAAATTTAATGCGAGTGCACCGTAGATAACTGATATCACACTTACTGCTAATCCATAAACCAACACATGACTTGGTTTTATACGTCCAGATGGAATTGGTCTATTGCTAGTTCGTTTCATCAATGGATCAATATCACGATCATAATAGTGGTTTAGTGCGCTTGATCCTGCAGATGCCAATGCACCTGCGATTATAATATGGATTAGGCCAAAATTATCTAATTCAGGACCGACCAATTTACTTGCGGCATACATAGAAGTTACCGCAGTTATTACTAATAGAACTACAATTCTAGGCTTTGAGATTTCTATTATTTCTTTGATACCCAATATTTTTCATCATTGAATCATTGTATTAATTCCCTTCTAATTGCGATCTACGTCATTTCACAAAGATAAAATATTCGGGCGGAGGCATCAAAGCAAATTGAGTAATTGGGAACTGATTATGCCTGGAAGTGGTTTGACCGCCATAGGTCTTGCAGGTTTGGTGACATCATATTCTGGTTTGGCACATACATTCGTTGATGGTATGCATGCACTGACTGGACTACTTACCATGATCGGCCTGATTATTCTTGCACAAGGAATTTTAGATGGGGGTGGTGTTTCTACAACAAACAGAACCAAAGCTGTTGTCTTGGTAATCATTTCCATCTGTCTAGGATTCGGTACATTTGCATTAGTGTTTACAGAGAATTCTACCGTATCAGTATTTTATGCAATATTGATAATGATAGCAATTCCTGCAATTGTCATATCATACTTTGCCATGAAGATTCCGCAGTATGCAAAACCTGTTGGAGTAATATTCATTTTGGCATTTGGTTCTGCAATTGGACTATACGTTGCATTTGGATTTGTAGGTCCAGATGGCTATCTTGTTGCAAGTGAAATAGAAGAAGTGTCAGAAGTGATTGAGGAAGTTGTGCCAACTGGACCTGTACTTGGAATTTCAATCCTAGCTGGATCTGCTGAACAAGGAAATCCTGACTATGAACCAGACGAAGCATTTGTCCCACGGGGGCATGTCATCGAGTGGACAAACGATGACGAAATGTCACATACTGTGACAAGCTCAATAGACTTTGGAGAAACATTTGATTCTGGTCTCCTAAATGCTGGTGAAACGTTTTCGCTCGATAGCGATACACTTGATTTGGGTTCATATGAATACCTGTGTATTGTCCATCCATGGATGGTATCAACAATTGTTATAGAAGA
>CEVQ01358579.1_pt1 | contig 13895 bp, 14 predicted proteins | sample 356551 | NCBI WGS metagenome assembly CEVQ01 (sample SAMEA2623756, study PRJEB7988) | marine metagenome | biome: marine biome (ENVO:00000447); feature: mesopelagic zone (ENVO:00000213); material: "saline water (ENVO:00002010), including plankton (ENVO:xxxxxxxx)" | depth 250 m | reverse complement strand
ATTTATTTGAAATTATAAAAGCCATTAGGATGCGACCTACTCACTCTAATCTTAGGCAGCCTGGATTTGGTGTTGGTGGTTATTGTCTTACAAAAGATCCCCTTTTCGCTAAAATTTCTGCTAGAGACATACTACAATTAAATGATCATGATTTCCCATTTTCAACCAAAGCTGTACAGGTTAATGCAGCAATGCCTTTGGTAACTTTAGAAAAAATAAAAAACTATTTTAAGGGTAGTTTAAAAGGAATAAAAATTTTAATAATGGGTGTTACCTACAAACAGGAAGTGGGAGACACAAGGTTTTCACCAAGTGAAACTTTTGCAAAAGAAGCAAAAGCTCAAGGGGCTGTAATTAGTGCACATGATACAATGATTAAATATTGGAATGAGATGGAGATGGATGTAAAAAACAATTTACCAGAATCTTCAAATTTTAATGCAATTTTATTCGCAGTCCCCCATGCAGAATATCAGGATATAATTTTAAATAAATGGATTGAAAACAGTAACATTTTAATTTTTGATGCCAACAATGTTTTAACTAAAAAGCAAATTTCTGAGATCAAAGAAAACAAACTTCATTATATGTCAATAGGCAGAGGGTAATTGAAAAAAGTATTAATTACAGGAGGCGCAGGATTTATAGGTTACCATTTGGCGAATAAATTATTGGAAAGTAATTATCAAATTGATCTTCTTGATAATTACTCTAGGGGTGTAAGTGACTTACATATTAATAATATTGCAAAAAATGATAAAATAAATCTTTTAAAAATAGACTTATTAGACTCTTCATGCATTGACAAACTAAATAATGAGTATGCATATATTTATCATCTTGCAGCTCTAATTGGTGTACAACATGTTATAAAATCCCCTTATGATGTTCTAAAAATAAACTCCATATTATTACAAAATGCATTGGATATTGCTAAACAGCAACGAAGATTAGAACGTTTTGTATTTACTTCGACTAGTGAAGTATATGCTGGTACATTAAATCAATTTGGTCTAGAATTCCCCACACCAGAACAGACACCTTTAACGATTAATAATATGTACGAGCCAAGAACAAGCTACATGCTTTCTAAAATTTATGGTGAGGCCATGTGTTTACATTCAGATTTACCAGTTACAATTATTCGACCACATAATATATATGGTCCCAGGATGGGGCTTTCTCATGTTATTCCAGAATTAATGAAAAAAGTAGTAGATACCAGCAATGGAAAGATTGATGTTTATTCTGTCAATCATAAACGTACATTTTGTTATATAATTGATGCCGTTCAGATGATCCAGTCGCTAGCAGAATCTGATCAAACAATTAACAAATCTTATAATATTGGAAACGATGATGAAGAAATTACAATGGGATATTTAGCTCAAAAGATAATTGATTTGGTTGGGAAAAATGCTACTATCAACCCCCTACCAGATACACCTGGATCACCAGAGCGTAGGTGCCCCAGCATTTTGGAACTTAAGAAAGCAATTTCTTATACTAAACAATATCCTTTATTAAAAGGACTGCAAGAAACGTTTGACTGGTATTATGATAATGTATTTTCTGGTAAAGATATTTCGGCTGTATGATCCCCCTCTCTGTCCCTAATATAAATGGTAATGAGTGGAAGTATATAAAAGAATGCCTTGACACAAATTGGGTTTCTTCTGCAGGGAAATTTGTTGACTTATTTGAAAATAAAATAGCTGAATATTCTGGCGCAGAGTTTGCTATAGCATGTGTAAATGGGACTTCTGCAATTCAGATTTCTTTAAAACTAGCTGGAGTTGGGCCAGGGGATGAAGTTATTGCACCTACAATTACATTTATCGCCCCTGTAAACGCAATACGCTATAATGGTGCAAACCCAATATTTATGGATGTAGATAATTATTATAATATTGATTCAAGAAAAACAATAGAATTCATAAAAAAAGAAACATTTTTTAAAGAAGGGTTCTCTTACAATAAAAGAAATAAAAATAAAATCTCTGCTATTTTACCAGTTCATATGTGGGGTAATGCTTTGTGGTTAGATGATTTGGTAGATATTTGTGAGGAAAGAAATATAGCTATTGTTGAAGATGCAAGTGAAAGTCTGGGCAGTGTTTATACTGAAGGGAAGTTTTCAGGAAAACATACTGGCACAATTGGTATGTTAGGATGCTTATCATTTAATGGTAATAAAATTATTACAACGGGTGGTGGTGGAATGATACTTACAAATGACGTTGAATTAGCGGATAAAGCCCGTTACCTAATTACTCAAGCTAAGGATGACCCCATACGCTATATTCATAATGAAATTGGATATAATTTTCGTTTAACTAATGTGCAAGCAGCTTTAGGTTTAGCCCAACTTGAACAGATTTCAAATTTTCTAATTAATAAAAGAGCTACCTATAATAAATATGTAAAACTAATCGATGAAATTGATGGTTTAAAGATGGCTGAAACGCCAAAATATTCATCAAATAATCATTGGATGAATATTTTATCTATTGATGTAAAAGAGTATGGTATTTCAAGAGAAAAAATCATGTCTGAATTAGATAAAGAAGGTATTGAAACACGCCCTATTTGGTTTCCTAATCATCTACAAAAACCATATATCGATTGTCAAACTTATGAAATTAGATATGCAGAAAAATTAGTAGAAGATTCACTTTGTTTACCATCGAGTAGCAGCTTGTTAAGTAATGATATTGAATTAATTTTATCTAAAATAAAAAATATAAATTAATACTCCTTAATTACAGTCTTTATATGTATAAAATTTTTATAAATAAAGTAAAATGAAAAATATCTTAATCAGCACGAAAATTACTTTGAAAAAAGCCATGGAAAGATTGAGTGAATCAGGTAATAAAACTCTTGTTGTAGTTGGCAATAATAATAAGATGCTTGGGACTCTAAGTGATGGAGACTTAAGGAAAGCTATATTAAAAGGTGTAAAAATTAACGATTCAATTGAAACTATTTATAATCATAATCCTAAATATTTTATTAAAGGTAAATACACAATTTCTGAAGCGAAGAAGATTTTTATAAATACAGGGTTTGATCTAATACCAATTATCGATAATAATAAAAAGGTTCTAGATGTAGTTCTTTGGAGAAAAGTATTCAAAAATGATAAAAAACGAAATGGAATAAGTAAGTTGAAAATACCAATAGTAATTATGGCTGGAGGAAAAGGTACTCGTCTAGAACCTTTTACAAAAATTCTACCAAAGCCTTTAGTTCCTATCCAAGAGAAACCTATTATAGAGCATATAATTGAACGCTTTAATATATTGGGTTGTAAAAATTTTTATCTCACTGTAAACTACAAAAGTCATATTCTAAAGGCTTATTTTAAAGAGCTTCAGCCTAAATATAAAATTCAGTTTATTGAAGAAACGCAACCTCTTGGAACAGCCGGAAGTCTGAAATTTCTTTCGGGCAAAATTAAGTCTTCATTTATAGTTACAAATTGTGACATAATAATCGATGAAAATTATGCTGACATTCATAAATATCACCAAAAATACAAATTTGATGCGACTGTAGTTGTATCAATGAAAAATCATATAATACCTTATGGAACTTGTGAACTAGATAATAAAGGTTTTTTAAAAAAGATAATAGAAAAACCAGAATTTGATTTTTTAATTAATACAGGTTTTTATATCATGAATAAGAAAATGATTGATATTATCCCTAAAAATAAACATTATCATATGACGGATCTATTGTCAGATGCTAAAAAATGCAATTTAAAAATAGGAGTTTATCCTATTAGAGAAGAAAAATGGATTGATATAGGTCAGTGGTCGGAATATCACAAAGCTATTGAAAAACTTTGATAATTAAATAAAAACACCTAAAAATATTATAAAAAGACTATGTACAATATGCGCGCGCGGTGGGTCAAAAGGATTAAAAAATAAAAATATTAGAGACTTACTAGGTCGGCCACTTGTTGCACATAGTATTTTACAGGCTAAATCTTCAAATTTGTTTACTTCCATTGCAGTTTCAAGTGATTCAAATAAAATACTTGATATAGCAGAAAAATGGGGAGCAAACCATATTATTAAAAGGCCTGCCGAACTTGCTAAAGATAATGCGTCTAAAATACCAGCTATCAAGCACTGCGTTCTTCAAGCTGAAAAAATTAGCGGACGCATTTTTGATACAATTGTAGAGTTAGATGCAACGTCACCATTAAGAATTTCAGAAGATATATCTGGTGCAATAAAATTGTTAGAAAAAAAGGGTAAATCCAATGTTATTTCAGCTGCTCCATCATTTAGATCACCCTATTATAATTTGGTTGAGATTAATGATGAAGGATTTGTAAGACGGTCAAAATCCCTAGCCAATTCCCTATTGGGTAGGCAATTTTCACCCAAATGTTATGATGCGAATGCCTCAGTTTATGTATGGAAAAGAGATGCTTTATTGGAAAAATTCACTGTCACTAGCTTAATAGATGATACAATGTTGTATATTATGCCAACAGAAAGATCAAGAGACATTGATGATGAATTGGATTTTGAAATAGTAGAGTTTTTAATGAAAAGAAAAATTCAAAATTATAACTATTAGTTTTGCAATAACTTTTTGCTAAAATTGATTTATACATTGTTGAATCATCATTAAAAGAAATCTTTTATGAGTGTAAATATTGCAATTATTGGCGCAGGAAATATTGGTAGTAGACATCTACAAAGTTTACAAAAAGTAGATTTGAATCTTAATATAATGGTAATTGACCCAGATTCTAAATCATTAGGAATTTCAAAAAAGCGTTTTTCGCAGGTTAAGTCAAGCAAAACAAAAAAAACTGTTTCTTACAACCAAAGAATTGATTCAATTAAAAATAAAGTTGACTTAGCGATTGTTGCTACAAATGCTGATATTAGAAGGAATGTTATTGAGCAAATTATTCAAAAGGTTAGTGTTAAATATTTTATTCTTGAAAAGGTTGTTTTTCAATCTAATAAAGACTTTAAAGATATCATCACATTATTTAAGAAAAATAAAATAAAAGCATGGGTAAACTGCACTAGAAGAATTATGCCACTATATACAAAAATTATGGAAAAATTGAGTGGAACAGGTAGAGTGTTTATGAGTGTCGAAGGGGGAGGATGGAGTATGTCATGTAATGGTATACATTTTATAGATTTATTTTCATTTATTACAAATAATAATAAACTTTCACTTGATGGTAGCAGATTGGGAATAAGTTCTTTCAAGAATAAAAGAGGTGATTATATTGAGTGCAATGGTATGCTGACTGGAAGTTTAACAGATGGTAGTGTATTGAATTTAATTGAATATCCCGATTCAAAATACTCTACAATAATAATAATCAATGGTTCTAAATCAAGATATATAATTTTTGAGTCAATGGGGACTGTTATAGAAGCACACAAAGAAAACAATTTTAATTGGCAAAATAATTCTTTTCAAAAAATTGTTATAAGCAATGTCATGAATTCTCAAGTACAAAAAATTATAAATACTGGCAATTGTGATTTAACTACATTAGAAGATTCTTTTTTATTGCATAAGCCACTATTGAAATCATTTACAGATCAAATTTTTAAACAACATGGAATTTCTTATAAAAAATGTCCAATCACTTAATATATATGAATTCTAATTACATTAATGGAAACCAAGCTCAAATCTAAATATTTTGCAGTTAATTAGAAAAAATCAGCTATTAAATAAACTTGTAATTGTTGATGGTTTACCTGGATGTGGAAAAACATTATTCAATACGATTATTTCAGGAATGAATAGAGTAGAATTATTGAATTATTCAGCTGAAATAGAGACAATTTGTGAGTTGAGATATTTAAATAAAATTAGTGAAAATACCGCTGCTGTTATGATACAAAATCAAGTAGATCTCGTACTATATGAAACAATGATGAGTCGTAAAACAAATTTTAGGCCAAGTGATCTATCCAGCGCCTTTCGCAATGTTAACTATTGGAAATATATCAAGAGGTTATTTCAGGCAGGCGACATGGTGATCCCTGATCGAGTGAAAAAAGAAAGGCCAATCCTACAATTTGCGACTCATAGTAAACTAGCAATTTCAGAACCAATATTTAAAGCACTTGGTAATAAGATAACAATTCTTGAAATTGTAAGGCATCCACTTTATATGCTTATACAGCAAACTTTTAATATGTCGCGCAGTAGAGGAACGTTTAGAAATTTTCACATAAACTTTAACTATAATAATAATGAAATGCCGTGGCTTACCAAAGGATGGGAAGATTTATATTTAAAATCAAATGATGTTGAAAAATCTATTTATGAAATGGAAAATTTTGATAAAAGGAAAAAAGATGTGTTAAAAAAATTATCCAAATATGAAAAACAAATTGTAACAATACCATTTGAAAAATTTGTTATTGATCCGCACCCTTTTTTAGATGATCTGCAAAAAATTTTTCAAACAGGGTTATCAACAAAAATGAATAAATTACTAAGAAAAAATAAAGTTCCAAGAAAAAAGATATCTGATGGGATCCCACTTGAAATATATAAAAGATGTGGTTGGGAGCCTCCTGAAAATAAACTTACAGAAAAAGAAGAATTAAATAAAAGAAGACAGTTTGCTATTGAAAATGGTGCAAGTAATGAAGCAATGGATATTCTTGATAAATTATGTTTAAAATACGAGAAAGAAATTTGGTCACCAAATTAATCAAATGACAAAAATTATAGCTATGATCCCAGCTCGTTTAGGAAGCAAGCGAGTACCAAAAAAAAATTTACGTTTATTAAATGGTCGGCCTTTGATTAGTTATAATATTGAAACAGCTGTTAAATCAGAAATTTTTGATGAGGTGTATGTTAATTCAGAAGCAGAAATATTTTCAGAAATTGCAAAAAATTATGGTGCTAAATTTTATAAGAGACCTACAGAATTATCATCTGATATAACTAACAATGATGAGTTTGTTATAGACTTTATTAATAATGTAGATGGTGATATTCTTATACAGATACTACCGACATCACCGCTTATTACCATAGATGAGATAAAAAATTTTGTTAATTATATGGTTACTAATGATTTTGATACTTTAGTTTCCACTGTGGAGCATCAAATATCAGGGATATATAATAATAATCCTATTAATTTTGATCTATTGGAACCACATATTTCTTCCCAAGATATGACTCCTGTTGAAACTTATGCCACTGTCTTAATGGCTTGGAAATATTCAACATTCCAAAAAAATATGAAAGAACTTGGGTTTGCATATCATGGAGGCCAAGGGAAAACTGGTTATTTTCCCATTAAAGGTTTGTCTACGGTCGATATTGATAATGAAGAAGATTTTAGAATAGCAGAAGTTGCAATAAAAATGAAAGCTCAATCCATTTTGTCAAAGGCTGAATATTATCAAACATCAAAAAATCGTATTGAAGTTGAGGTGCCTGATATTTTGAAAAAAGATGGAGTTCTAAAAAGTAATTTTGATTATGAAAATGAACCCCTAGTTGAATTAGAAAAATTAATTAATAGTTATGGTGATTCTGCCTCATGGTGTCATCGGTTAGTAAATACAGAAAATAATAGCGCAACATTAATTGCCCAACTTCCAGGTGAAGGAAATAGACTCCATTTTCATCCAAACTGGAATGAATGGTGGTATATATTAAAAGGAGAATGGGAGTGGGTAATAGATGGTGAAAAAACAATAGTAAAAAAAGGGGATTTTGTATTTATTGAAAAAGGAAAAAAACATAAAATCACTGCAATAGGAAATCAAATTGCTATTCGTCTTGCTGTTAGCAGAGCAGATGTTGAGCATGTGTATCCAGTAAAATAATAATGAGTGATTTGGTATTAATTATTGGTGGAACCTCTGGTATAGGATTAGAAACTGCAGAATATTTATTGAATAAGAATTATAGGGTAATAATTTGTGGTAGAAGAAAAATTATTTCAAGCGACATTGATTTGATTAATGCAAATGTGAATTCAGATAAATCAGTAAAAGATCTTTACAATATAGTTCAAAAAAAATTTGGAGAAATAAATTCTTTAGTTTTTGCAGCTGGAATAACTACTAATAAAAAACATATTGAAGATTTTGATGAAAAAATATGGAATGAAGTTATTGATACAAATGTGACTGGACTTCTCCGAGTACTAAAGCATTTCTTTCCAAGTCTAATGAAAACAAAAGGAAGAATTGCTGTTGTAAATTCGATTGCATCTAAAAAATCAAGTCCATTTTCAGGTTTTGAGTACACTATAAGTAAAGCTGCATTATCTGGTTTAGTAAAACAGCTCGCGGTAGAATGGGCCAAATATAATATTTATATCAATTCGGTTTTTCCCAGCATGACATTAACCCCGATGCTTAAAAAAAATCTTGATAATAATGAGATTAAAACATTACAGGAAAAACTGCCATTAAAAAAATTTTCGGACCCCCTCGATACAGCAAGAGCTATTGAATTTTTAATTAGCAAAAAAAATAAATATATCACAGGCTCTGGAATTGATGTGTCGGGTGGTCAGTTTTTAAGTGGTTAATAATCCTTTTATAACCCAATATATTGTAGGCGCATATGCTACTTCCCCAAATTTGTATTCGTGGGATGAAAATTTAGAATCAATTTATTTTAGTGAATTGAAAAAACTTGATTCCATTAGGGGTCTTGAGTTGCCTTTCTGGGGAAAAAGTTTACACCCCTTTGATGATGAATGGTTATTACAGAACCTTGATTCTAAATGGCAAAATGTTATTACTTGTGTTCCAGGTACGATGGAATCCCTTCAGAAGGATTCTCATTTTGGTTTAGCTTCAAAAAACGATGATAGTCGTAAAAAAGCGATTCTTTTTTATAAAAAAGCATTTAATTGTATAAAAAAATTGAAAAATCATTTTGGTAATAAAAGTGTAATTGGTATTTATATTACTTCATCACCTTATAGCAATCGTGAAAAAAATTATTCTGATCAGCAGAGTTTTATAATTTCATTGTTAGAGCTTGCGTCTTGGGATTGGGGGAATACTAAAATATTTGTTGAACATTGTGATGCATTCACCAAATATAACCCGTTACCTAAAAAAGGATTTTTATCTTTGGAAAATGAGATAAGTGCAATAAAAAAAGTTAATGGTGAATTGGGATTAAATATTAGCATTGTAATTAATTGGGGTAGGTCAGTAATTGAATATAGAGATATAAAAGGGCCAATAAAACATATAGAACTTGCTATGGAAAACGAGGTATTGGGCGGACTTATGTTTTCGGGAACTACTGCTAGTAATAATAACCATTATGGTGCGTGGTCAGATTTACATATGCCACCTGCAACCATTGGCGACTATAAATACTTTGAGTCTGAAAGTCTAATGACTTATGAAAACATAAAAAAAACATTAGGTTTATGCGATCTGAGCTTGCTGGATTGTTTTGGAATAAAATTGTTAGCGATGCCACAAGAATCATCCATTAATAAACGTATATCTATAAACAAAAATTCTATGGATTTAATCAGTCAAATAATTACTGAACTTAATTAATTATGGAATATCTTTCTTATTATATATCAGAAAACACTCCATCATATGGTAATGGAGAAGGAATAATTATTTCACCTGATAAAGAAACAAATAAAGGTGATAGTTGTAATACAATAAATCTAACATTGTCCAATCATAGTGGTACACATATTGATTTACCCTATCATTTTAATCCTAATGGAAAAACCTTAAATGATTATTCGCCAAGTTTTTGGCAGTTTCAATTTGTTGAAATAATTGATTTGTCTGGCAAAGTCAGTGATTGCCAAATAATCGAACCTGAATTATTATTAAAACTAAAAAATAATAAAACAGAATTATTATTAATAAAAACCGGTTATGGTGTTTATAGAGGTACAGACCGTTATACTTTAACAGCCCCAGGTTTATCTGCAGACTTAGCTCCATTATTACGAAAAAATTTTCCCCAACTAAGATGTATTGGAATGGATCTTATTTCTATTTCTAGTTTTTCTAATCGAAAAGAGGGTAGAAAGGCGCACCATGCATTTCTAAATCCAAAAGAAGGTGAGCCCATTTTATTAATAGAGGATATGAAACTAGACATAGCAGGTCCATTTAAAAAAGTTATTGTTTCTCCACTTTTGATTGACAAAGCAGATGGTACTCCATGTACTGTCATGGGATTTAATAATTAATGAAATTTGATTTTACAAATAAGACTATAGTCGTAACAGGAGGAACTCGTGGAATAGGTTTGGCTGTCGTGAAGTTATTCCAAGAGTACAATGCTGAAATAATTGCAACAGGCACAGATGGTAAAGAATTAGAAAAATTAAATCAAATTTCAAATAACAGTAAAACAAAGTATTTACATCTTGATTTTAGATCAACCAAATCGACTAATTCTTTTTTGGATTATATTAATAAACATAATTGTATTGATATACTCATAAATAATGCTGGAGTAAATAAAGTTGATGATATAACTGATATAGATAATAATGATTGGGAATGGATAAATAGTGTAAATCTAAGAGGACCATTTCTCATTACTAAACCTATTTCAAAAATCATGAAGAAACGAGGATATGGCCGAATCGTCAATATATCTTCTGTTTTTGGGGTTGTTTCTAAGGCTAGGAGAGCAGCCTATTCCACAACAAAGTGGGGTATAATAGGATTCACTAAGGCCATTGCCTTAGATTTAGCACCTCATAATATTTTAGTAAATTCAGTTTCTCCAGGTTTTGTCGATACAGAACTCACAAGAAAAATATTAAGTGATCTGGAAATCAAGGACATTATTGGCACTGTTCCACAGGGTCGTTTAGCAAATGTAGATGAAATTGCACGGGCTATAATTTTTTTAACTAGCGAGAATAATTCTTATATAACTGGACAGAATATAATTATTGATGGAGGTTTTACGAGTGCTTGATTTTAATGTTAAATCCAATATTCACGATTATAAAATCAAGTTCATTGATAATACAATAGACAAATTAATAAAAGAAATTAGACCTGGAGATGTTATACTTATTGATAAAATGATAATAGAGCATTTTCCTAAAATTCCTAAAACAGTACCAATAAATAACTTACTCATTGATATAGAAGCGAATGAACAAAACAAAAGCTATGAAGGTATTATCCCAATTTTTAACAAACTTATAGATAATGGTTTCCGAAAAAATCACAGAATTATTGGTATCGGGGGTGGCATTATTCAAGATATATCCGCTTTTATATCATCTATAATTTATCGAGGCGTAGATTGGATTTTTTTCCCAACTACTTTACTTGCTCAAGGTGATAGCTGCATTGGGAGTAAGACTTCAATCAATTTTGGAAAATACAAAAATCAAGTTGGGGGTTTCTATCCGCCAAAGAAAATATATATTAACATAGAATTTTTAGAGACCTTATCTATTGGTGATTTACAATCTGGACTTGGAGAAATGTGTCATTACTTTATAATAGCAGGGGAAAAAGATTTCAATAATTATAAAAAGGATTATAAAAATGTTTTTTCTAACAAATCTTTATTAGAAAATATAATCTCGAAGAGTTTATCTATAAAGAAACGTTATATTGAAATTGATGAATTTGATAAAAATAAACGTAGAATATTTAATTATGGTCATTCGTTTGGACATGCTATCGAGTCTTTGACAAATTATAAAATTCCCCATGGTATAGCTGTAAGCTTTGGAATGGATATGGCAAATTATATTTCAGTTAAAATGGGATATCTAGATTCAACAACAAGAATAGAAATAAAAGAATTTCTTGTAAATATTTGGAAAGATTATGATATTAAAAAAATAGATATAACCGATTTTCGTAATGCTTTAGCAAAAGATAAAAAAAATGTTGGTAATGAATTACGACTTATTTTGTGTAAAGGAATTGGGGAAGTATTTATTGCCCCAGTAAAAAATAATAATCAATTACATAAATGGCTCGAAGAATATTTTAAAGATGAGCTTGAGTAAAATTTGTTTAATAAAACTTTATAAATAAAAATATAATATGAAAATTTGGAAGAATACTTCCACCCTTGATGGTTATGATTCTGGACTAATATTTACTGAGGAAAGAGATCAGGCAAATATTGCTCTCTTGGGAAGTAAAAGTATTGATTTAATTGACTTTCCTAAGTTGAATGGTATATTTCGCGCGGGTATAGGAAAAGATAATGTTCCTGAAAAAGAAGCCCATAAAAAAGGCATCATCGTGAGATATCCTTCAGAGGAAACAATAAATATTATTTATAATGAAACAGCAGCATTTACATCTAATCTTATTCTTCGAATGCTATATAGTTATGTTGGATCTATTGATTCATGGACCAAACTTGATCGGTCTGAATTATCTATAAAAAGTTTATTGGTGATTGGCAAAGGTAACATTGGTAGTAGAGTAGTTAAATACATGCAACCATTTCTTAATGTTATTACTTTTGATATTTTAGAAAATGATAGTAATGAATTATTCAAATTGATTCCCCAAGCTGACTGTATCACTCTTCACATACCAAAAACTAATGATAATAATTGTTTTATGGATAAAGCAAAGTTGAGTTTAATGAAAGATGGTGCAATTCTTATTAATACTTCTAGAGGTCATATTGTTGATGAGAATTCTCTTTATAATGAAATAAAATCTGGGAGATTAATAGCGGCATTTGATGTGTTTTGGAATGAGCCTTACAATGGTAAATTAAAAGAATTCCATCCAAATAAATTTTTTATGACACCACATATTGCTAGTACTTGCAAAGGATTTTTATCAGGTTGTAGAAAAGGATTAGATTTACTCATCAAAGAAATTAACCCATGATTAATATCGGCATTATTGGATATGGGAAAATGGGTCAAATACGTCATAACGTAATTTCAGAAAGTAATATTGCAAAAGTAATATCAATATATGATTCAAATAAGGTTTCAACAAGTATTGAAAAAGCCAAAAGTGCAGAACAGATTCTTAAAAATCCTAAAATTCACGCGGTATATGTTTGTACTCCAAATTATCTCAATATGAATCTAACTATAGATAGTCTTAGGGCTGGTAAACATGTATTCTGTGAAAAACCACCAGCATTTACAGCAAATGATGTTTTGAAAATACAAAAAATTGAGAAAGAATCGGGGAAAGTCTTAATGTATGGTTTCAATCATCGTCACCATGATAGTATCAAAAAAATGAAAAAAATAATAGAGACAAATGAGTTTGGTAAAATTCTTTGGATGAGAGGAAGATATGGTAAATCAGTAGATAAAACTTTTTTTGATAATTGGCGTTCAAAAAAGCAATTTGCTGGAGGCGGTATTCTTATTGATCAAGGTATTCATATGTTAGATCTTTTTCTTCATTTAGGGGGAGATTTTGACAATATCTATGCTTCTGTATCTAATTTATATTGGAAGTTGAATGTTGAAGATAATGTGTTTGCTACTTTAGAAAATTCAAAAACTGGACTATCTGCTTCTTTGCATTCTACGATGACTCAATGGAGACATCTTTTTTCACTTGAAGTTTTTTTAGAAAAAGGTTATTTCGTTTTAAATGGTTTGAAGACTTCTTCAAATACTTACGGAGATGAGATACTAAGCATTGCTAAAAATCGCAGTATAGCTCCCGCAGCGACCTGGGAAGATGAGCAACATGTTACATATCACAACGATAAATCATGGTATTCAGAAGCCGATGATTTTCTTTCGGCAATCAAAAAAAATAAGAGAGTAAAAAACGGTAATTCTTCGGATGCATTAAGACTTATGAAAATAATTGATAAAATTTACTCATTTAGGAAAAAGGAAAATTAGTAATGGATGATTCAACATTTATAAAAGA
>CEVQ01082617.1_pt1 | contig 13904 bp, 8 predicted proteins | sample 356551 | NCBI WGS metagenome assembly CEVQ01 (sample SAMEA2623756, study PRJEB7988) | marine metagenome | biome: marine biome (ENVO:00000447); feature: mesopelagic zone (ENVO:00000213); material: "saline water (ENVO:00002010), including plankton (ENVO:xxxxxxxx)" | depth 250 m | reverse complement strand
GGAAGATACCCGCTGATCTGGGTTCAAATCCCAGTGCCCCCACCAAATTTCTCCAGATCGATCAAGCTTTGAATCCAGTCTAAATATGGGCAAACGGTGGTTGTATTGATGAAGTGCGGCCCATCGGCATGATTCGATGGACCGCAGGTCAGTTGCAGTAGCGCTGGTGCTAATTCTACTCTCACCTCTTGCTGGGAGCGTCGCCGCTCCTAGTTCAAATGTAGGCCAGAGACAACTAGATCCCACAGGGCTTCAGTTGATTGAGCAGGGCCAAATTACTAAAATTCCTCAACAAGGACCAATTTGGTGGAATCCTGAACTGGATTGGTGGCAACACACTTCACTAGATATTGACCGAAATGGAATACATGATTCATTACAATTTGCAAAAGGCTCAGTCAATGTTGGTTTATCTTACGCGCGCGAGGTTACTACTGGGGACATCGAGAAACTGGAAGGACTAGGATTCGACATCCACCTAGAGTTGCCCATTGTTGATGCCTTATTGCTTGGCGACGTTGATGCTAGCGAGATTTGGCAATTGGCCGAAATCGATGGCGTTGTGATGGTCGAACGTTATGGTTCTGTGGTCTTCTACGGAGATGTTCAGACCCCCGCAGTAAAAGCAAAGAATTCTTCTGAATATCCTGTTGGCGCTTGGGATTTTGGAGTTACTGGTAAAGGGATAAACATCGCAATGGTGGATACAGGAGTTGACAATGAACATCCTGGATTGAATACAAAATTTGTAGCCGGCTACGATGCTGTTTGTTACATGCATTCAGACCCACAATGCATACTAGCCGGTGGACGTGAAGATGACGGTTCATTCGATCCCGATGATGGCAACCAACACGGTACTGCGTGTATGGGAATGGCTAGTGCTACCGGAATTGAAGCCGATGGTTCGCAATCTGAATTCTATGGTTCAGCCCCTGATGCGGGTTTGGTAGACGTTAGGATTGGAACCGATGTTGGAGCCGGACCATTCGAAAATTATCTCCTTGAACAGGAGTTTTACGAATCTGCGATGAATGGGCTACAATGGATTATCGATCATCGCGATGATGCTTGGCCTGGAGTTGAAGAAGAGAGTCATGGTATCGATATAATCTCTCTTTCTTGGGGAATAACAAGCCACGAGAATGGTGGTTCAGATGGAACCGATATGCATAGCAGAATTCTCGACGAAGCCATGGAATTGGGTGTTGCAGTATCTAATGCTGCAGGAAATTCCGGCGAGGACAATGATGGCCTATCTGGGATGAGCGCTTCCTCTCTCTCAATCACGGTGGCCTCGACAGACGACCAGAACACCATCAATAGAACCGACGATACAATTGCCGGTTATTCCTCACGCGGTCCTCGTAAGGACAACGGGGATGGCAATCCAGTCAACGAGTTGATTCCGGAAATCAGCGCACCTGGCACCAACATCGTTCAAGCTGAAGGATGTGTATCTAGTGGTGGTTGCAATAACTTCCTCGGTGGTGATGCATCCCAGAATACCTACACTGGACGAGGCAGCGGAACATCGTATGCCGCTCCGGCAGTTACAGGAGTCGTGGCTTTGGTTTGGGAGGCAAATGAGAACTTGACTCCATTACAGATCAAAGAAGTTCTCAAGCACACTGCTGAATTACGTGGAGAAGCCAGCGCACCAGATGTCGACCCATATTGGAATAGAGAGTATGGATATGGCATGGTTGATGCATTGGCGGCTGTCGAGCTTGCATTGTTCCTCCAAGATAGTCGACAGACACCATTGATCGACCCAACTTTGCAAAGTCACCGACTCAACTTGTCGATGAATGGTGTGATCAACATGACCGGACATTCTTGGGGTCAAGCAGGTAGCATTGACAGGGTCGAATATCGAATTGATGATGGAGATTGGGTCGAGACGACATATTCGGCCACCCTAAGTGAAATCGGGGCACTTACACCCTTCCTATGGCACATTCTCCTTGACTCAAGTCAACTTTCTTCAGGTAATCATACAGTGGAGGTTCATGCCGTTGCAGGAGCAATGCATTCCCTACCAGTTTTCTTTGAAATCACAGGAACAGAATCCGATTCTGGATCACTTGCAATCCCACCAATCGCTATTGGAATAGTGGTTGTAGTCGCATTGGCATGGGTGGCATCGTTGGTATTAATTCGAATACGGTCAGATGATGAAATTGAAGCAATAATTGACAGTGTCCGCAATTTTGATGAGATTGACGAAGTTGTTGAAGCTGAACTACTCGATTGAGATAATTAGTGAAATTCACATCTTCTGGTCAATTCTATTTTTAAAGTGCGAATCCGAAGGATTCGAGGGTGTTAATTCAAATGCTCATTGAGTCCTCCGTGGGTCGTGGTGCGGTTTTCGGAACGGGCGAACAGCATTCGTCCAACAGGCGTTCGCCGTATGTTCGATATGGCTGGCGATGATGCGGTTCAGTTTGGATTGGGAGAGCCAGACTTCCAACCACCTGAATTAGCCATTGATGCATTCGAAAAAGCCATGCGAGAAGGCCGCAACAAATACACCACAACTGCAGGCTTACCGCAGCTGAGAAAAAAGATTGCAGAGACTTGGCATTATCTTTCTCCCGACCTTGATGAATCAAATGTTTGTATCACGATGAGCGGAACAAATGCTTTGCTCGATATTTTCCTTGCTCTCGTTGACCCAGGCGATGAGGTTCTACTACCAGAACCCTACTTCCCATTGTACCCTCCAGATGTGGTAATTTGCGGAGGAGAACCGACACTTTACCCATGTAGATTTGAGAATGGATTTGTCCCAGCCATCGAAGATCTAGAGGCTCGAGTAACTGACAAGACCGTCGCGATTCTCTACAATTTCCCAAGTAATCCCACTGGAGGAAATGTAACACAGAAAGAACGAGATGAATTACTCGATTTTGCTGAGCGTAACGACCTTTGGGTGATAACCGACGAAGTCTACGACAGAATCGTATATGATTGCGAACATGTTTCCTTCCTTGGGGCTGGATATGATAAAGTGATAATGCTCAATTCTTTTTCCAAGACTTTCGCCATGACTGGTTGGCGAATTGGATACATCCTCTCAGAGAACCCAGAAGCCATGGCTCACATAACAAAGATGCAGTATTACGTTACTGCTTGCAGCAATGATGCGATGCAATATGCAGTTCTCGAAGCCATGGAAAAGGCTTCAGATTATCCTGCGAAGATGTGTGAAGAATTCAAAGGACGACGAGACCTAATCTGTGAACGTCTTAATGCCATGCCAGGAGTTTCTTGTCACATACCTACAGGAGCATTCTACGTTTTCCCTAAGGTCGATGTGCCCGGAATGAATAGTGAAGAAGTAGCCTTGGCCTTACTCGAAGGTGGAGTTCTTTGTAGCCCTGGTTCCGCTTTTGGAGAGGCTGGTGAAGGTCACCTTCGCTTCGCTTACACAATCGGCCGTGAAGACATCTCTCGGGGAATGGACAGGGTAGAGAAGGTGTTGGTAGAACTACGTGGCGACTAAGGGGTGATATTTTGTCAGGAATAATAACCCTCGCATCCTTTATTGTTGGTTTTACGATATTCATGTTTGGTTCTCGTAAGCTAAACTCGAAAGTAGCTCTTGGGTTGGTAATCGTTGCAGCAGTTGGGCTATACATGATTGGTCCTCACCCCTTCCTCTTTGGAATGATATTGGCCACTGGATGGTGTTTGCTGAACTTAGGGGTGGACAGGATCTTTCCACTTGAAAACTAGAATGTGAAAATTAATCATCAAATAATCCGTATGGCAGATCTATCATTCTGCTCTCATCTTCATCCGATTCAGAATTCTCTTCTTTAGTTTCTTGCGAATTAGTTGTACGTTGCCATGGAGGAAAATCTTCCAATGGGTCATCTGCATTCTCATCGGCTTTGCCTGAGGATGCCTCCTCCTCGAGTAAATTTTGATTGAGATTCTCAAGCCTCTCTTCTGGGTCACGCATCCAATCGGGCATATCATGCGCTCCTCCAAGAACCGAGATTGTTGTAAATACAGCAACTGGGAGAACGGAAATAGCCACTAGGAAATCAATTATTGCAGCATCTGGTATTTGGTCTGCTGGCATTATTGATTTCATTAATACCGCCTCGAGTTGGACATTATGCCAAACGGAATAATCGATTTCTAACCAATCGAGAGACAGTTGCAACATTATTCGCGCTATGAACCAGAAGATAATGATTGGAAGAATCCAAGAGAATTTGGAAATCCTCGCTAGGATTTTTCTAAACCAAGCCGCTATCCCAATTAGATGTCTGGAGTACAGTGGTTGTATCCGAAGGCCAAACCATAGTGCGATGAAATATCCAACCATGCCCAACTCAAAAGCCTGCTCGGGTTCAACAAATTTTTCGGGAATTCCTTCCATTATTAATAGAGGAATTGCGATTAATGCAACTTGTATTGGGATTGCAAGAATTTGCAGACCACCGTGTATAGAAAGTAGATCGTATTGATGAGTTCTACTGCTAACTAATCTAGCCATTTGCCCGTAGGGGCTTTGCTGTAAATTTAGTCTGGCCCGGTCAATCAGTTCTGGGGTGTTGACATTTCTTCTTAGGCCTAGAACTGTCAACCAACCTCCTCTGTCGGCAACGCTTGTCGGAGAGTAAGCACCGGCTATCAAGGCGAGAACCAAAGAAAGGAAACCGTATAGTATTCCTGCGATAATTATCCAATCAAGAGCGCCGAGGTCGATATCGAAGGAAAGTTGATCCCCCTCGTTATTTATCGACAATAAATAGGTTAGCGAGAATCCAATGATTGGTGCAATTGTTACCTGACCAAGGACAATCGTGGCAAGGACAAACCGCGGAAGTAGAGGAGTTCCGCGTTCGGTCATAGAGTCGTGGCGAGTAGTAGTCAACATAAGCCCTTCATAGTTTGAGCAGCAATGAATTGCTATTCTCAAACACCGTATTGATTCGCCGAAAACAAGCGAGATGCCGCCCGTAGGGCGGCGCACGCACCTACCGAACCTTCATACCCGAACCGATATCGCATAACCTCGTTGTCCATGCGTAGCCTGTCGCCTCTAACCTTATTCGTCATTCTAATGGTGACGAGCCTTTCTCCACTGGCATTTGGTCCTGCACTGGAACACAATCCAACTCGTGAAGTGTCGTCGAGAGCGTTGATCGATTTTGAAGTGAGTGATATTGAACTGGGTAATGGCTCACTTCAGGCAAGGGAATGGACTAATCCCGATAATAGCATAATTCAGTATGTGATGCGAGACGAACTAATTCAGATTAATGTCACATTTACTCAGGCAGGAACATCTGGGCAACCCGCTAGTGCGATTGGAAAAATGCAAATTTGGCATCCTGTTGGAGTAATGGTTGCAGAGTGGACAGTCAATATGACGCTCTCTGGTTTCCAGTCCTACAGAGCGGAATTTTACTGGACTCCAAACGCCGCCCAAAGCTACCTAGATGAAGATGGCTATCTTCGGGGTGGGATAATCCTTCGAGGGATTGTCGATGGAGGGCTAGCAGACGACAACCCCGACAATAACCAACTCGACCGATTAATGCCAGTAGCAGTTTGGAACGATCCTATGGAAAACGGCATTTGCGGCGATGTTGATGAGGATGGCGAACCGGATTGTCCCAATCAACTCAGTTACAACAACCCAACATGGGTTGGTGCAGGTTATGACTCAGATGGCTCTTTATCAGACTCCCCAGACTATTATGGCCATTGGAGAATGGATAACACCTCGAATGCGAGCGCTGTCGGAGAAAAGCATTGGAGAGTATCTCGCCCAGGTTCTGATTACGCTAGCAACAGAATCGATCGACTTTGGTGGGGGTGGTTGACTCCATTCGACTCGTGTGATGACCCAGGGCATGGCCTTGGAATTGGGACTTATGATCCAGAAGTTTCAGCTGTTTATGCTAACTATTTCTGTCGCGCTCGTATTCGAGGATTCGATTTTCTCTCCTTGCAAATGGTTTCACACGCATGGGGAAGTATGGGTCAAGGTGACACCGTTCGATTGGAAGCCGACGCCGGAAATGAGGAATTTTTCAATTACACTGCAATGCAGCTCTCAAGCTCTTTCGGAAATTGGACCCAACTTGTTTGGAATATGACAGATGTCCATCCTACTGGAGATTATACCCTAGCCTTCAGATTTGATTCTGACTCGTCTTACGCTACACAGGGTATTCATCTCGATGGATTCATCCTGTTTGGGATCGAACGCGTTCCTGAGTATACACTGGATGTTGAATGTGACGACCCCCTGCCGAATGCCTACATAGTGGTACCTGCAGATCCTCGCCCTCCTTCTCTGGAATGTACAGTGAAGAATAATGGATATGTCGACATTACTCTCAGAGCCTATACAGAGGTTTCCAATCAATCTTGGATGTGGGATTTCCCACTTAGGATTGACTCAAACCATCCTACAGATCACGATAATAATGTCGTGACCAAGAACATCAAACCTCTCGAAACCATGGATTTGTGGGTTAATTTGACTATTCCAGATGGAGTTACGGTGCAAGAGGTCGATTGGTATATTCACCTTGGAGATGGAATAACCAATTTTTCAAAATGGAGCATTAATCTTCCAGTTGACGTCACTGCTGCCTATTCTGCTTACTTAACCCAAAAGACACTGGAAAATCCCGCAGTAACTCTTCTTCCCGGTGAAACCGGTGATGTGATTATGACACTCAAGAATACAGGTAATCAAAAGACGATTTGGAATCTTGGAGGCACATTTGCAGATAATCGATGGAGTGCTTCCAATCTAGTCTGGACAAATGAAACTGGAGTCGAGATAACCAGTATTGAGATGGAGCTTGATGATAAAATTGAACTCAATGCTCGAATAACCTCCCCTGAGGAAATAACACCCGGAATCTATGCGATTACTCTAATCGCTAGCGGCAGAGCTCCAGCGAATTTCCAAACTGAATGGACTGTTCACGTAGAGGTGCCAATCGATCATGACCTGAAATTAGTCCCTCAAATCAGGGAGATGATGGCACCTGCAGATGAAGCCTTACGGTGGATTGAGATTCAGTTAGTCAATGATGGAAATTCCGAGGAGGCCTTCGACCTGTCGATTTCTGCTGATTGGCGTTTAGGGTTGGAAATGAATGCTGACCAAACCTTGGGAATCGATCCATTCGGTGGAGATACTAGCGTCTTGCTGATGTTCCCTATGCCTTACGGAATAGAGAACGAAACTTACCAAATTTGGGTTCATGCAACTAGCCAAATTAATCCAGAATACCAAAGAAGTGTGCAACTATTACTTACAGTTCCTGAAACCTACCTAATTGATGTTCCAGATCTTGACCTTACCGAGGAGGTATACCGTGCAGGCGATGACCCGAGAACAATGCGATGGGAGGTTTGGAATAACGGAAATATGCCCGATAGATTCCAAATTTCCTTTGAGACAAGTCATTCGGATATCTCCGTATTTGCTAAGGATTTAAACAACGGAAAGACGGATTGGATTGAGCCAGGATCTTCAGTCAATTTGACCATAAGTTACGCTTTTGCCCAAGGTGCGGACGGGGATAGAACAGTCACTCTAATTGCCGATAGTCAGCAAGCAGGAACTGTTGGACAGACGGTATCTGCGCAAGGAGATGCAGATTTCAAGGTCGGAAAAGTTGGTTGGCTTCTTGTCCTACCTCCAGCAGGTGGAATCGTTGTGATTGAGGACCGAGGAGACGTAACTCTCGAATTCTCTGTACAGAACCTACACACCACTTCGGAGCAATTGATGAGAGCAGATATCGATAGAAATTCCGAGCCGGAGTTATTCTTCAACGTCTTAGATGTACGCGTAGATAGCGAAGATCGGGATTTTGTTCTTCCAGCAGGCGCAACAAAAATAGTCACCGTGACAGTAGATGTAAACCAAGAAAATCTTGATAATTTGGCAAATAACACCATGACATTCAACGTGATTTTATCCGTAGATTCAGATATTGACAAAGTGTCTGTATCAACGCCAATTCAGTTAGTAAAAACGATTCAAGAAGAAGATGGGCCTGATGTGGGCTTCATGGCTAAAGTCGCGGCAAATCTCGTCTTTGTAATCGCTGGATTAGTAGCGATGGGAGTAGTATTTGTAATCACATTTAGGATAGTTAGGGAGGCTAGTGCGCCGTTAGAAGAGTATTCCAGCATTGACGACTATTCACAGAGTTTCGTTAACCTTGGTGATGACGGCGCGGTACCTGCTGCACCCGAGTTACCGGCTGCGGACGAAGTTGCCAATTCTATGTATGGCGGTTCCGCTGAAATCTTTGAAAATCCAGCTGCAGAGATGCCACCACCACCACTTCCAGAAGACGAGCCACAGGATTCTGAAATGCCTCCTCCGGAGATGTCAGAACCAGAGCCTATGCCTGAACCGGAGCCCGAGCCCGAGGCTGCCGAGGAATCAGAAGTACCCCTAGGCGTACCTCCAGTTCCAGAGGAAGGTTTACCAGAGGGCTGGACCATGGAGCAGTGGGCCTATTATGGTCAGAAATGGCTGGATCAGAACAAGGGTGAATAACCCCTCGAATTCAGGCTAATTTTCTTTCGAACGCTCGCGCCTACGTGTGCGAGGTCTTATGACCCCCACTTGGGTCGGCGGATTGCTGGATTCCGGAGCGTGATTTCCGATGTACAACGGTCAACAGCCAATATTCATCCTCAAAGAAGGCACCACTAGAACTAGTGGAAAGACTGCTCAAAGCAACAATATCGCGGCTGCAAAAGCGGTATCTGACGCGGTTAGAAGCACCCTTGGTCCAAAAGGTATGGACAAGATGTTAGTCGACGCAATGGGCGATGTTGTCATCACAAACGATGGTGCTACAATCCTAAAGGAGATGGACATCGAACACCCTGCCGCAAAAATGATTATTGAAATCGCCAAGACTCAGGAGCAGCACTGCTTCGATGGTACAACAAGCGCTGTTGTAATCGCTGGAGAATTACTCAAGCGTAGTGAAGATTTAGTCGAGCAAAACGTTCACCCTACTGTAATTTGTGAAGGCTTCAGACTTGCTTCAGACAAGGCAGCAGATCTAATCGATTCACATGCAATAGATGTCAATGAAGATAGATTACATGAGGTTGCAAAAACCGCTCTGACTGGAAAGAGTGCAGGTGCGGTCAAGGAATTTCTTGCCGACATATCGGTTAGAGCAGTACTCGCGGTAGCTCAAGATACCGATGATGGGGTAGTTGTAGACCTAGACGACATCAAGATAGAGAAAAAGCAAGGCGGCTCAATCAAGGATAGCGCACTGGTTGACGGAATTATTCTCGACAAGGAGAGAGTTCACTCTGGAATGCCTCGCTCAATCGCAGATACCAAGGTTGCTTTGATTAATTCAGCAATCGAGGTGAAGAAGACTGAGGTCGATGCAAAGATACAGATTACAGATCCAAATATGCTAGCTCAATTCCTCGATGAAGAGGAGTCCTTCCTCAAAGGCTTGGTTGACACGATTATCGCTAGCGGCGCTAATGTTGTCATTTGCCAGAAGGGAATCGACGACTTAGCCCAACACTACATGGCAAAGGCCGGTCTATTCGCCATTCGCCGAGCAAAGAAGAGCGATATGGAAGCACTTTCGAAAGCGACTGGTGGAAATATCGTCACAAATATCGACGATCTCAGTGAGGGCGACCTTGGTCAAGCAGCCAAGGTCGAAGAGCGAAAGATTGGCGATGCGGACATGGTATTCATCACAGGGTGTCCTCAAGCCAAGAGCGTCAGTGTATTGCTGCGTGGCGGCACTGAACACGTAGTCGACGAAATCCGTCGAGCATTCGACGATGCGGTAGGTGTTGTTGCAGTTGCACACGAAGATGGAGCTGTCTTGACAGGCGGTGGTTCTGTGTTGGCAGCGATTAGCCGAGACCTTCGTTCCTATGCAGAGGGAATCGGTGGTCGAGAACAGATGGCTATAGAGGCGTTCGCGGGCGCTCTAGAGGTAATTCCCCGAACCCTAGCCGAGAACGCCGGTTTGGATCCAGTTAACACCATTATCGACCTTCGCAAGGCACATTCCGAAGGTCTCTCTTCACATGGAGTAAACGTCTACGACGGTGGAGTTGTAGACATGGTTGAGAGCAAGGTCTACGAGCCAAGCCGAGTAGTTGAGCAGGCGGTGCAAAGTGCATCCGAGACTGCGGTAATGATTCTCAGAATCGACGATGTAATTTCCAGCAAGGGCGGTGGAGGAGCCGACCCTGCTGACTTCGATGGCTTCGATATGTAGGGTGTAATACGACCGTAGGTCGTAACCCTAGTTTACATCAAGTTCAAGAATCGCTTTCCAGTGGGGCAACCATCTATCGGGGCTGAGTTAGGAAGATGGCTATCGTCAGCGTCTATATCGAAGAAGGATGTATCACCTGTGATGCCTGTGAAGAGACGCTTCCAGAAGTCTTCCACGTTACGGACGATACCTGCTACATCAAGGCCGATGTTAGGCTCGATGGAGGCTACGACCAGAATGAGGGTAAGGCCGGGCTAAAGCCAGAAACCATTTCTCAATTCCACGACGATATTCTAGATGCAGCCGATGGCTGTCCTGTGGATGTAATTATCGTTGTAGAGGCCGGAGAAGCAGAGGCTGTAGTCGAGGAAGAAGCACCTGCTGCAGCCGAAGAAGTCGCTCTGGAGCCAGCGACCGAAGAGCCCGTTGAGGTGGCTGGAGACGACCTTGGCGAACTGCTCAGTGCTGGCGATCGCAGCCTAGTAATTCTATTTGGTTCCCAATCGGGTAACTCAGAGGCTTTGGCTGCTAAGTTTACCAAGCAGGCGTCAAATTATGGCCTTGACGGAGTAGTTTACGATATGGATGGTTTTGACTTCGACTCCCTGTCTGGAATGAAGCGGGTTCTCATCGTCTGCTCTACTTGGGGTGAGGGCGAGATGCCCGACAATGCCGAAGACCTCTGGCAGACAGCTCAGAAAGCATCTGCTGGTTGTCTAAATGGAGTTCATTACTCAGTCCTAGCACTTGGAGATACAAGTTATGAGTTCTTCTGCGAGTCTGGAAAAGATTGGGATGAAATATTTGAGAAGTTAGGTTCTACTCGCGTTGTCGACCGCGTTGATTGCGATGTAGATTACGAAGCCCCAGCAGATGCTTGGGCCCTCGATGCTTTGGCCACTATGGCGGCAGTCGATGGAAATGGAATCTTCCACGAAGATATGGTTGAAGCGATAAAGGCCTACGCCGCTGGTGACGATGATGGAGTCGAGGGTGAAGATGGATTCACCATTCCAGACATTAGGGCAGAGCCAATTCAGGCGGAAATCACCATCTTCCGCTACCACCCAGAAGCAGCATCTACCGGTTCGGATACTTGGGTTTGCGCTATACCTGGTCACTTGAGCCTGTTAGAGGCTCTTCGAACCATCAAGAGCACACACGACGGTAGCCTCTCGTTCCGAGATGGTGCTTCGGATGACCCAACCACAGCGATTTGCGTCAATGGACGATTAGTGCTACCTGGTATGGTTCGCTTGGACTCAGTAGCACCAACTCGCGATGGAACGCTACGGTTGCGAGTTGACCCATTACCTGGATTCGATGTAATCCGCGATCTAGTCATCGATCACTGGCCGATGGAACGCAGAAGAGAATCCACTCAACCTTGGATGGTTGCCGCAACCCGAGAAGGGGTCGCTACCATGCAAGGCAACATGGGTGTGATGGACTCTAATGTTGCAACTGCTTTACACTCGATGACAGACTTCGGTAGCCCTGCTTTACTGCAAGCATCTTCAGACGCAGTCCCTCATGCAAATGGCTACCTCGGCCCTGCGGTCTTAGCACCAATTTGGGCAAGGCGAAATGACCCTCGGTCCGCCTCATCATCAATCAGCAACCTAGACGAAATACTAGGAAGTTCAAATGGAATCAAGGCAGAGACAGACTTAGCCAGTATCCGTAGGCAAAACGGCTCTGGCCTAGTAGTATCAGAAGCCTTACTAGACGCTAAGACACATGTCTTGGAGCGGGATGCATTCAATGGTCGACATGGAAAGCACGTCTGGTGGTATACGTGGACTCTCAAGTCGAGCGGCAAGGTAAACGATACCGTGCTCTATCGTCAGGTCTTGGGGCCAATCGGTCTTCTCGGCAACTTGACTTCAGGAGTCACCGCTCGAATGCTTAGCGGCTTCACTCGTACAGGTGGAGACATGTTCTACGACATGCTCGCCTTGGTCGCTCCACCAGCAGGCGTTGGAAAGATGCCGCGTCAATTCAATTCATCAGTAGGAAATCACCATGAGGTCGTGGCGATATTCAACGAGTTAGATGGGAGATTCTAAGGTGTGAATATGGCTGTTAAGTACGCATATCATCCCGGAAATGTTTCGCACAGCAGTGCACCCGAGGTCGCTACCACAATGGATTCCTTCGCGCGCGCGGTGGGCATTACGCTAGTTCCTTTGGATGAAGCCACTAGTTGTGGCGCGGGGATTGTCCGACAGGCTAACCGCAGGCTGCAACTGACCCTCAATGCCCGAACTTTTGCTATGGCTGAAGCAGAAGGTCTGAACATACTAACTCCTTGTGCGGCCACTGCAGGAAATCTGCAAGAGGATTTGATGACACTCAACTCAGATCAGATTTTGATGCAAGAAGTCAATGAGACACTTCAGAACACCTGTGGGTTAACCATGACAGGTGAAGTTGAGGTTCACCACTTGCTGCACGTTATTGTTGACGAAATCGGATTAGACAAACTTGAGGAGAAGGTTCGCAATCCACTAGATTTTGCAATCGCTGGCTATTATGGTCCAAATATCCAGCAAGAAGGCGCTTGTGGAGGAGATGACGTCTACGATCCAAATTACCTAGAACAAGTGATTTCAACGCTAGGTGGAACCCCTGTTCGATGGGAAGCGAGGACTCAGAGCGTTGGTGTGCCCGGATTATTCAGTGAAGAGCCTACAGTCATGAAACAGGCTGCTGAGGCTCTTTCAGAAGCCAAATCAGAGGGTGCTGAACTAATTGTTAGCGCTTGCAACCTTTCGCACGCAGTTCTCGATATCTACCAAGGAAAAGCGGGTCGAAATACTGGTCTTTCAACAAATATCCCGGTAATCCACCTTTGTGAAATGCTCTCATTCGCGCTAGGATGTCATAACAATCGACTAGCGATGCTAAGGACCAGAATCGCAGTAATTGGCGATTGATTTCTCAAGCGATTCATTCGCCACTTGAATTGAATTGTTCAAGTCCTGTTTGACCTTTCGGTCTGAAAGTGGATGGTGATAATTTTTGAGAGTCTGTTGATTCCGTTTGTTCAGGGGTTTGTTGAACTTCACTCAGTACAGGCCTATGTTTTTCTCGGACTGCAATTATGAATTCGGATGCAGGGATTTCCTCATCACCATCGCCGACCGAGAAATTATCCAAGTTTGATAGATCAACATGAGTGCTGCGAGCCAGTTTCCGTCCTACTCTTGCTACTGCTCGATGCATATTTTCTTCACGACGAATAGCTGCTGCCCTAGCGCCTTCGTCACGAGTATCTTCAGCGATTATAACCACAACATCACCATCACGATGTCTACCTGTTCTGCCTCTTCTCTGAATTGTACGAATCTCGCTCGGAACCGGCTCGTAGAAAATCACCAAGTCGGCGGTAGGAATGTCGAGCCCCTCCTCTCCTACGCTAGTTGCAATGAGCACATTGCCTTCTCCGAAGCGGAACGATTCGATACGCTCGATTTGTTGTTTTGGCGTCAAACCGGTTCCGCTCGCACGTTTGCTTTGGCCAATGAATTGGATTGGTTTAGCATCCGGTAAATCTGCTAGAGCGGTGTCAAGAGCCGTTACCGTGTCTCTATAAGTTGCAAAGATGATTATTCT
>CEVQ01074214.1_pt1 | contig 13912 bp, 14 predicted proteins | sample 356551 | NCBI WGS metagenome assembly CEVQ01 (sample SAMEA2623756, study PRJEB7988) | marine metagenome | biome: marine biome (ENVO:00000447); feature: mesopelagic zone (ENVO:00000213); material: "saline water (ENVO:00002010), including plankton (ENVO:xxxxxxxx)" | depth 250 m | reverse complement strand
TTCCATTCAGTCATATGTCTCACGTCTAGGTGGGTGTATATACATCTAGCATTATTCGAGATTGACGAGAGTTCCGATGCTAGGGCTTCTCCCGTATCGTCGAGTATGTCTGCTATTACTACGGAGGCTCCCTGTTCAGCAAACATGCGAGCCTCTACCTCACCCATTCCTTTTGCTCCGCCGCTTATAAGTGCTACTTTGCCTTCAAGTCTACCCATGATTAACCCTCTCGTTCAGATGATGAATAATTCAGACCGAATACCTATTCCCCCTTTGTGCGTCAAGGTAGGCCTTTGACCCTTCTAAGAATATTGAGACTGCTCTAGCTGAAGGCATTACTTCATCAGCCATTTTTTTCCCGGCAGCTTCTACTTGTTTTCTCACTTCCTTTTCAAATGCTAATACATCCGGATGGGTGGGTTGACCTGGGAGACCCATGGATTGGGCGATATCTTGAGCACCAGAAGCATAAAGGTCAATCCCGTCTACGGAAAATATGTCGTCCAAGTTGTCCAAAACTTGTACATCTTCTAGCTGAGCAGTCACCAAAATATGATCATTCATGTGATTCATATAGTTTTCTCCACTTGGAGGACCGCCGAAGTAGGCACCTCTGCCTGATCCAAAACTACGTCTTCCGCGTGGGACATATCTTGCAGCAGCAGCAAGTTGTTCTGCTCTAGCGCCATCCACTATGTGGGGTCCTGTTATCCCCATAATACCTCTATCCAAGAATCTCAAGATAGTCGAGTCTTCTATATTGGGAACTCGTGCAAAAGGTGTTAATCCTGCCATGTCAGCGATTCGGCACAAATCATCCAGTATGTCTATCGTGAATGGTCCGTGCTCGCTGTCAAAAGTAACGAAGTCAAAACCCGCTCTTCCAGCCAGTTCAACAATAGTGGTGGAGGGAAATATCATGTTCATGCCGTAGGCCTTTTCGCCTTTATTCATTTTTTCAACAACATTGTTAGTTCTCTGTGTGACCATTATTCTCAGTCTCCTTGACGTGTCATGCCTTATGTTTGAGGCTTGCTGGCGATTTTATGGCAGGTCTGTAGTTGTTACAAACATCAATGCTTTGGAGCTGAGATATACTTCAGTCATTGGTGTCTTTGTAACGCTGGTTTGTAGATAGGCTAATTGAAGACTTTCTAGGCGCTTGACACTCCAAAATGTGAATGTGATAATTTTCACCCGGTTGAGGAGTTCATTTTGGTGAGGTGCCTTAGCCGTAATTTTTTGTTTGGGGACCCAAAAAATTGTTTGAAATGGATCCGAATTACATAAGCGTCGAAGGTTGGCAGCATATAAGTACGTTCGTGACAAACATATGGCTGTTCGTCATATGTATGGTCATATTCGCTTCAAATATGCTGATCGGCCACAATGCGATTCCATCGCTGATAAAATCCCAGCATATATCCAGTTCCCTGAACAAAGTGCGTGTTCCATTTTACGGAGTCTCTGTTGTGGCTTTTGTCGCTGCTATTTACTTCGTATTAACAGCCTTCCAAGGTGGAAGGGCGGCCATTAAGTTGATTTACCCCGAGTTTTGGATTTAAGAGCGTGACTAACCCGGCTAATAGGCTACACACGTTAGCCCTGAGCATGAAATAAGGTTGTATAGATAGATTGATACCAGGTGATTTTCAGCCGAAAAGGCCTACAGGCGGACAGCTAGTAAAGCTGGGCGTGCTGGGCGTTGTCGCCCTTGGGGTATTTGTTCTGGTCGTCTTGGGACTCACTTTTCACATCTCTGCTTGGCTAGGGCAACCGGTAGTGTTTGCCCGCAGTGAGGGTCCAGAGCAACCAATAGCATTTCCTCATACCACGCATGTCCAGGAACTAGGTATGGACTGTACGTTTTGCCACCGGAACGTCGAAAAAGAGGCTGCGGCATCCGTCCCTGCCACAGGGTTATGCATGACGTGTCATAGTGCTGTAGGCGACGACTTGGATGAGATAGAAAAGATGCGCTCACTTTATGAGGATGGGAGAAGTATTCATTGGGTGAGGGTGCATAGGGTGCCTGATCATGTCCACTTTGTTCATGAGGCTCATATCAGGTACTTCACAGAGAAAGAGGGAATAGAAACTAGTCAGGTATGCCAGACTTGTCATGGCGACGTAAAAGAGATGGAGAAAGTTAAACAGGTTGAAACGCTCAAGATGGGAGATTGTGTGAGTTGTCATAAAGAAAACTCCGCTCCTACTGACTGCGTCACCTGTCATTACTAAAGGCTAATGGATGGCTCTTACTAGAAGACAATTTTTAACATTAATGGGCGGGTCAGCAGGTGCTGCCGTCTTCTTCCAGGCCTGTGGCATTCCTGAAAAAGAGCTTCTCATAGACTCACCTATTGAAATGCCAGAGGACCTGGTCACTGGCATAGACAACTGGTACGCAACTTCTTGTCGACAATGTGATACCTGCGAAGGGATCGTTGTGCGGGTTATGGAAGGTAGGGCGAAAAAGATAGAGGGGAATAGTGATTACCCAATCAACATGGGCAAACATGGACCTCGCTGTGAGGCGGGGCTTCAGGGCTTGTACCATCCAGACAGGATAAGTGCTCCTTTGGTCAGAACTGGACCACGAGGATCGGGAGAGTACAGGGAAATTAGTTGGGAAGACGCGATTGCTCGTCTGACTAACGAATTACAGAATCTGCAGGATTCTGGAGATGAAGGACAAGCTGTTCTGGTAACAAATCCGATTGGAGCTCACCATGGTCTGGTCGCTGATAAATTTGCTAGCACATTCGGTGCCCGCCGGTTTACGTATGAACCTTTAGAAACCAGTGTGGTTAGAAAAGTAGTCTCTGACGTTTTTGGCCAGAATGCTATGCCAGACTTCGACATAGAAAATTCGGATTATTTGCTGTCATTCGGAGCTGATTTTCTTAGCACATGGGTTTCCCCAACACGTTATTCAAGAGGGTATGGCGAATTCAGGCAAGGCCATGATCACCGTGGGAAGATGGTTCATGTAGATTCGAGATTCTCGGCTACGGCCGCAAATGCTGACGAATGGATCAGAGTTAACCCTGGAACTGAGGGCATGTTTGCCTTGTCGGTTATTCAGCATGCTGTATCTATGGGTCATGTGAGTGACGATGTGGTTAATGCCTTGACCGGAGGGGATTCTGATTGGTTGTCAACATACAGCCCAGAGAATGTTGCTCAGCAAGTGGGAGTTAGTGCCGAGACAATAACTCATGTGGCGGAAGATTTTACTCATAGTGACCATCCTCTTGCTATTGGAGGCGGATCTGCTGCTGCACATTCAAACGGGTACTCTGCTGTCAAGGCAGTGTTCTCGCTGAATCACGTGGCAGGTAATATTGGGAAGAAGGGTGGAGTGATCCTAAATCCTGACTCCCCAGTTGATGGTTTGGCAGCCGCTCCGGCTGGTAACTCGTTTGCGGAATTTCAAAGACTTACCGAGGATATGCAGGCTGGAGCTGTGAAGGTGCTCATGGTGCGGGGGGCTGACCTTTTCTATGGTCTTCCTGACATCGCTGGTTTCAAAGGAAGATCTGCTAGTGTTCCAATGATAGTCAGCTTCGGTGGCATGATGGACGATACAACTAGCATGGCTGATTTGATTCTTCCTGAGCACCATTATTTGGAAGATTGGGGTACAGATGTTCCCCTAGCCGGTGTCGGCTATGAAGTAGTGGGTTTCCAGCAGCCTGTTGTCAGGCCATTTTTCGAAGATCGAGGGGAGAATCTCGGTACCAAAGGGTTCGCTGACGTTCTCCTGGCTGCTTCACAAGTGATGGAGATGGATCTTGGCTTAAACGGGGAGACTTTCAAGGATGTGATTAGGGAGAGTGCGAGGGAGTTATATGGACTTGGTAGAGGTTCCATTAACGCCTCATCTTTTGAGTCATTTTGGAATGGGGTATTGCAGCGAGGAGGCTGGTGGGATGTGAATGCGAAGGGACCAAAGACAGCAGAGCCCGCTATGCTTGATGGGGTGTCCTCTCCGGTAATCAGTGGAAGCGGAGAATTTACTCTTATGCCTTTTGCTTCTGCATCTCTTCTAGATGGTAGGAATGCTTCCTTACCTTGGATGCAGGCGATGCCCGATCCCATATCGACCGCGACATGGCAAACGTGGGTTGAGATAAACCATAAGGTAGCCGAAGACAGAGGAATTAAGGAAGGTGACGTGGTCACTGTTAGTGCTTCGGGTCGCAGTATAACGGCACTCGCAATGCCTAACCCAGCTACTCCTCCGGACGCCGTATCGATTCCGTTCGGCCAAGGACACAGGGATGGTGGAAGATACTCTGCCGGAAGAGGTGGGAACGTGCTGGCAATCCTCGATGCTGTCCATGATCAGGCCACCGGTTCACTTGCATGGGCGGCGAATAAGGTTAGTGTGACTCCTACGGGAGAGTGGGTAAGAGTGCCTAAATTCGAGAACACTGTTCCCGAGTTCCCAAGAGATGAGCATAATCATGTTATAGAGCTCACCAGTGGGGATGCTCACTAATTGGTAAAGATACAGAGGAAGATCTAAGTGCAGGAGCAAATAAATGGCTGATAGCCAAGATAGAAAATGGGGGATGGTGGTGGATATTGACAGGTGCACTGGCTGTAATGGCTGTGTTATCGCCTGCCAGTCTGAGAACAACATTCCGAATAATCTTGAAGAACACTTCAATCAACGTCGCGCTATTCAATGGATTCGAATTGAACGGTATTGGGAAGGTGAATATCCCAATGTAAAAGCCCGCTTCATTCCGGTCATGTGTCAACAATGCGGGAATGCCCCCTGTGAACCTGTATGTCCTGTATATGCTACCTATCACAATAATGAGGGTCTTAACGTTCAGGTCTACAATCGTTGCATAGGAACTAGGTTTTGCGCGAACGGTTGTCCCTACCATGTAAGGTTTTTTAATTTTTGGGAGCCGGAGTGGCCGGATAGTCTTAAAAATCAGCTGAATCCTGATGTTACCGTGCGTAGCCGGGGAATAATGGAGAAATGCAGCTTCTGTGTGCAACGCATCAGAAGGTCGACAAGAGAGGCGGATAGGGATGGAGTGCAAGTCGAGGATGGAGACAGAGGAATCAGCCCTGCATGTGTTAACGCCTGCCCAACGACTTCCTTGACGTTTGGAGACTTTAATGATGAAACCAGCCAGGTTTCAATCATGAAAGAGGAGGCAATGTCCAACCGAGGTAAAAAAGATGGTAGGGGATATCGTCTTTTGGACAACTTAGGTACGGAAACTAATGTGATTTATCTCAAGAAAGTGGATGAATCTGCAGGAGCTGTGCATGGCCATTAATTCGGCTGGAGTTGAATACGAGGCGGTTCCAGAACCGTATGCCGAGACAGAAAATTCTGTTGATAATCGGAAAGACGTCTCGGATCGACTACTCCGGATACACAATGTAATTTCGAACCGGTTTTGGCAATTTGCTGCCCTAACAGGTTTGATGTTTGTACTCGGGATTATTGGATTTGTTCTGAGGCTAGCTTCTGGGTTTGATGATAAAGATGTGTGGGGGTATTACGTAGCGGTTTTTGCTTTTTTGATGACTACCACATCTGCGGCCCCTATGGTTGCAATCGCGCCTCGTATCGTCAATGCCCACTGGAGAAGGCCAATTTCACGAGCTGCCGAACTGTGGACGCTTGCAGGATGTCTCAATTTGATTCTGTATATTCCCTTGATATGGCTACTACCTAGTCTGGAAAACGGGCGAAGAAGCTTGTGGTTTTACGGTCATCAGGCTAGCAAAAATGAATTTTGGACCGGGTTTGAATCCGTTCCAGCATATTCACCACATATCTGGGCAACCTTAGCGATCATTTCCTTAGTTGTTCTTGGCTTGGCCTTGGTCTGGATATCTTGCTTGCCGGATTTCGCTGTATTGAGGGACCAAGGATCCGGCTGGAGAAAGAAATGGGGCGAGAGGTTGTCTCTTGGCTGGATAGGTACATCGGGACAATGGAACTGGCAATATCACAGGATGGGTGTAATAAGTGCTTTTTATTTCATGATGTTGATATTCGTACACTTTTTTATAAGTGTTGAGTTTCTGATGGTGCATGTTCCAGGGTGGATCGATTCTTTGTATCCGATCACCCACGCGCATAACGCTCTGCAGGCTGGGGTGGCAACCGTGATGTTGACCATCTTCTGCTTAAGGCAGTTTGGTGGGTATAAAGACTACATTGGATTAGATCAATTCTGGGGTCTTGGGAAGCTTCTTCTTGCTCTGTCATTGCTTTGGTTCTGGTTCTGGTTTTCGAGTTTTAATTTGTTTTGGTACGCCAAGAAACCGTCTGAATTGTCTCTTCTTGAACTGCTGATATCAGGTCCTTACATGTGGATGTTTATTGCGGAATTTCTGCTGGTGTTCATAATTCCTTGGTTCTCGATGATTTGGAACCCTGTGAGGAGAAGTGTTTGGGGTCCTCCACTTATAGCCGTTTCTGTGCTTATTGGCACCTTGCTGGACAGGATCAGGTTATATGTTGCATCATGGGACGCTGCTAGTCGTGACTTCGCAAGTATGCTTGAGATGGAGATGAGTGAAGTACCCGATAAAATTCTTGCACCAGGTATTACGGATATATTTCTCATAGTTGGATTTATTGGGGGTTCGATTTTCATATTCATGATGGCTAGCAGATTAATCCCAGTGATGAATATATGGGAACAAAAAGAATTTTTACTTTACAAGGCCGAAGTTCAATATCACAGGGCAAAAGTTTTGGTCCTTGGTAAGCCAAGATAGGTATAAAACGGAAACATAATATAAATGCAGGAACATACACAACTAAGCCAGAAACAGATCAACGATGAACTGTTGCGGGACGTGCTAACGGTCCCTAAATGGTGGCTACCCGCTGTAGTAGGACTGGGAATCGTAGTGGCTACGGGTTTGGGAGCATTCAGCTATATGGTGTACCACGGGGTTGGTGTGACGGGTTTGAATAGACCTGTTTTCTGGGGGTTTTTCATAGCAAACTTCGTTTTCTGGATCGGTATTAGCCATGCTGGAATTATGATCTCTGCTATCCTGCGTCTCACTCAAGCGGAGTGGAGAAGGCCAGTGACTAGGGCGGCTGAGGTGATGACAGTGTTCTCCCTGATCGCTGCTCTTCATACGCCTCTTTTCCATGTCGGAAGACCTTGGAGAGTGCTTTATTGGATTTTCCCATATGACTTTGATAGAGGAATATGGCCTAACATAAGGTCCCCTTTCGTCTGGGACCCGAGTGCGGTGGGGACATATTTGATTGCAAGTTCTTTGTTTGTTTTTGTCTGTTTATTACCCGATATAGCCATACTTAGAGACAGGGCAAAAGGGTTGTTTGTAAAAAGGATCTACGCATTTCTATGTTTGGGATTCAGAGGTACTCCTCGTCAATGGAGACTACAAACAATCGCGGGCATATTATTGTCTGCCTTAGTTCTTCCTGTTTTCGTCTCGGTTCATTCAATAGTGTCATGGGACTTCGCAGTTTTGATAGGAGTCGAGGGTTGGCACTCAACAATATTTGCGCCATATTTCATTATTGGAGCCATACACTCTGGTGTTTCAGCCGTAGCTATGCTTATGGCTTTGGCTGTTTGGCTTTATAAACTTGACAATTATATTAAGCCAGATCATTTCGACGCTATAGCCAGGCTATTAATAGTTGTGGCAACGACATGGTTTTTCTTTTTCTTCTTGGAATGGGTCTATGCACTTTACACTTTAGATAGTCCTGAAATTGCCTTGAGAGAGTTGCAGGCCTTCGAATGGCCATATGGTCCTTTGTTCGCTATATTCGTGATTCTGTCATTCGTTATTCCTGTGCCAATGTGGCTTTTCAAGAGATTTAGAAGAAGCGCGAAAATAATGTTTTGGACAACCATTTTGGTAAACATAGGCATGTGGCTTGAAAGGTTCCTAATTGTAATACCTGGCTTGGTTCGCCGGACTCATATGACGTTCGATTGGGGCACGTATCATCCATCTTTGGTAGAGATACTGATAGTTGTGGAAACCTTTGCCTTTGTCGCTTTGGGTATGTTGCTATTTGCTAAGGTGCTTCCATTAATTCCACTGTTTGATGTGAAAGAGGGTGTCGTTTTCCGACACGTTATCAAAGTTGGGCGTAAAACCGTTCCGGCCTCTATACGTGAAGGGCTCCCACATCACTATTATGACAAAAACCATTAATATAAATATATTAGGACTATAAGGATCAGTTATGGCTAAGAAAAGTGTATTAGGTCTCTACACTGAAGAAGATTCCGCCGCTGATGCCCTCGATAACTTGAGGGATGCAGGATTTGAAGAAGGCGAATATGAATTATTGACAGGTACCCCCTACCCGGAAGGTACGTTTGGGGAAGCAGAACCTGAACACCATCTTTTTCGGTGGCCACTTATTGGGGCAGCCTGTGGATTCACTGGTGGCTTGATTATCACTGCAGGAACTCAAATGGCTTATCCACTCATAACTGGAGGAAAGCCTATATTGTCGATACCTCCCATGGCGATCATTATGTATGAGGGAACGATGCTTGGGGCCATTATATTCACCATCATAGGTATCCTATTTGAATCCAGGCTACCTCGCCTGTTCATGGGTGCCTACAGTGAGAAAATAACAGAAGGTCATATTGGAGTTACCGTTACTACTGAGGAAGGTAGAACGGAGGTTGCTGAAGAGGCACTCAAGAAAGCAGGGGCGGAAGGTGACATTATCAGGGGTTGGGAATAATTAAAGAGCGTTATAAATGTTTTTAAGTCAATTCAATATCAAAATCAGCAGGATTTCGTTGTCTATTTTGGCGGCGGTGCTGTTTATGCTTGTCACAGCTGGTTGCTATGACAGCAAATCCGGTAGAGTGGAATTTGGTGGGGCGATAAATTTTGAGCTTCCCGCATTTCCTGAAACTGGATCACACGCCGTACTAGTTTTTTCTGAGATGCATTATTCTGATTCTTACAGAGTTCAGGAAGTTCCTAGGCTATTACCCCCAGAAGGATCAGTACCTGTGACAGGTGGTGAGGTTAAAATTCTGGATCTTGATGAGCTTAAGGGGCTCGACATACCAAAGGAATTTGTAGCTAGTTATGACGATGTAAATGCCCAAAAGGTTTATTCAGTAAACTGCCAAGTGTGTCATGGTATTAAATTGGATGGAGCAGGCCCGATAACCACCTTGCTAAGTGCTAGGAATGATGGGTCGTTGGCGTATGATGGTGCGGAACCTGTGAATCTCAACTCGGACAGAGTTAGAGAATTGACAGACGGAGAGATATTTGGGTACATAACTTGGGGGGGTAGGCCTGGTTTGGCAGCGGCGGCGAGAGGCAAAACGTCGTCTGCAATAATGCCTGAGTTCGGCAAGCTACTTACAGAAGAAGAACGATGGGAACTAGTGCACTATCTTAGATCTAGGATTGGAAGCAAGTAGTTCCTGAATCCTATAATTTCCTTTGCTTTCATTGTGTGTCGGGGACCCGTGGGATTAGATTACCCCTGTTGCTTTGACCCACGACAGAAGCGACGGCGTACTTTTCTGAATGTGATAATGATAGAGCAATATCTTGGACTCCAATCTGTTCCGCACGCATATTTGCTCTTCCATGGAGTTTAATAAAAGGGGCACTTCCTCTTCTTCTTCGGATTTCGATATCCTTCCACCCTACTCCCCTTGTGCCCGTACCTAGTGCCTTCATGACCGCTTCCTTTGCAGCGAAACGACTGGCTAATTGTGGAGCTCTTCCTCTGCAATATAATCTTTCTTCCTCTGTATAAATTCTTTCTAGGAATCTTTTGCCGTATTCCTTCGTGACACGAGCAACACGATCAATCTCAACTATGTCGACACCAGTAATTAGCAATGTAAGACCTCTCAACTAAGTTTGAGATTATACTTGATCAGATAATAGATCCTGTTATGTAAATAAGATTGTGGGAAGTTATAATTGATGTTCGTAAAATTCACCACTGTTGTAGATACATTTTAATATGGTAAAGGGATAGATGGATTCTAAGATCATTGATGGTACCGATTTATCGGCACAGATCAAGGCAGAAGTAAAAAATCATGTTAAAAGACTAAAATCGAAGATGGCTAGGCCTCCTGGGCTGTCAGTCGTTCTAGTGGGAGATGATCCTGCTTCAGCTGTTTATGTGCGTAACAAGCAACGTGCGGCAAAAGAGGCGGGAATGATTGGTAATACCATTGCAATGCCCCACAGCTCTACTGAAGATGAAATTATTCAGGTTGTTAATGAATTAAATATTGATGCTAGCTGCGATGGAATCCTAGTACAGTTACCATTACCAGATCATATTAATGAGGCTACTGTAACGTCATCTATAGACCCTCTGAAGGATGTAGATGGTCTCCATCCCAACAACGCTGGTTTATTGGCGGCTGGTACACCTCGGTTTGTCCCGGCAACTCCTGGAGGTATTGTTCAGATGCTCCTCCGGACCGGTAATAATCCATCAGGTAAGCGTGTGGTTATACTTGGACGCAGTAATATAGTCGGTAGACCCATTTCAAATCTTCTTTCTATGAAAGGTGAGGGAGGGGACGCGACTGTAACAATATGTCATAGTCGGACGAAAAATATAGGGGATGTATGCCGATCTGCGGAAATACTTATTGCCGCTATAGGTATTCCAGGATTTGTCACCTCTGATATGGTTTCAGATGGTGTTGTTGCGATAGATGTTGGTATCAATCGAGTTGAGGCAACTGACAGAAAAAGAGGATATAAATTGGTTGGGGATATAGACTTTTCAGGAGTTTCAAAGAGGGCCTCTGCGATAACACCTGTTCCTGGTGGAGTGGGTCCAATGACGATAGCGATGTTATTATCCAATACGATAGATGCAGTCGGGTTTCATTGATCAATTGATCGACGTACCAATATAAGCGAAATATGTTTCCTAAGATATAATTTATAGTGAATTAAGAACTTAGATTATGACTACACAAAAAAGAGATTATTACGAAATACTCGGTGTTTCAAAAAACGCGAGCGATGAGGACCTAAAAAAAGCTTTTAGGAAGCTGGCGTTTGAATTCCACCCAGATAGGAATAAAGATAAGAATGCCGAGGAGAAATTTAAAGAAATAAATGAGGCGTATCAGGTTCTTTCAGATCAAGAAAAAAGAGCGAGATATGATCAATTTGGGCACGCTGGCCTGAGTGGAAATGGTGGAGCAAATTCAGGGTTTGGAGGATTCGAGGACTTAGGTGGATTTGGAGATATATTTGATTCCTTCTTTGGGGGTTCTGGATTTGGATCTAGATCTTCATCTAATAGGAATAGACCATCAAGAGGTTCGGACTTAAAGTACTCGATGGATTTGGATTTTGAAGAAGCCATATTTGGAACTGAGAAAGAGTTTGAAATTAATAGAATAGAGTCTTGCAGTAAGTGCAGGGGGTCGAGAAGTGAACCTGGGAGCGATTTTTCTACATGTCGTTCGTGCAATGGTCAAGGTCAGGTACGAAGGGCCCAGCAAAGTGCTTTTGGTCAGTTTGTACAGGTAACTGACTGCAGTGCCTGTAGAGGTGAAGGGAAAAGCATCACTGATCCATGTACCCAATGTAGAGGACAAGGGAAACAACGAAGAAAAAGAACAATAGCCACAACTATTCCGGCTGGAGTAAGAGAAGATACTCAGATTCGTCTTACAGGTGAAGGAGAGCATGGTTCCAATGGCGGGCCTCCAGGGGATTTGTTTGTGATATTTCGCATAGAGGAACATCCATTTTTTGTTAGAGATGGTATAAATATCAGACTGGATGTGCCGGTAAATATAGTTCAAGCTTCTCTTGGTGGCACGATTGTGGTCCCCACAATAGAAGGAGATGTGGAATTAACCGTTCCCGCTGGGACCCAGAACGGAAAGACTTTTAGACTTAAAGGGAAAGGTGTTGTTCAGATTCAAGGTACGCGGCGTGGTGACCAACTGGTGAAGGTAAACTTGCATGTTCCTACCAAGTTGGACAACATGCAGAAAGAACTTTTGGAGAAACTAGGGACTACTTTGCCAAAGATGGGTGATGAAGAAGATACTGGAATATTTGGCAAATTCAAAAATGTTTTTGGTGGTAGGGAAAGTACCTAGTGAAATGGTTGGAATTGTGTGTTGATGTACCACCGGAATTCGTGGAGCCGATTTCTCATATATTTTACAAGTATGGATACGGTGGGGTTTCCATAGAGAGTCCCGCTGATTTCAACCCTGACGAAGGTGAAGTCGCTCCGGTCCCAGAAACATTCAGTGTTCGTACCTATATTCCAAAAGATGATTCCACAGATGAGCGCAGGGCCAATATTGAGATTGGGGTAAAACTAATCAATCATCTCCATCCGATTGAACCGCTTAAAGAGACAGAAATTAAGGATGAAGATTGGGAAACTAATTGGAAACAATATTTTCATCCAATTAGGGTTGGTAGAAAATTGGTGATATGTCCGACGTGGCAGGAACATGCATCACTACGGGACGATGTGATTATCTTTTTAGATCCTGGTATGGCGTTTGGCACTGGCCATCATCCAACGACTAGAATGTGTATGGAGTTATTGGAGGATACTATCGTTGGTGGGGAGAAGATAATAGATTTGGGATGCGGATCTGGAATATTATCAGTAACTGCAGTTAAGCTCGGAGCACTGTCCTCTATTGGTTTTGAAATTGAAAGCAATGCTTCCAAAGTAGCCAAGGAGAATTGTGTCTTAAATGCGGTTGATGAGTCCGTGGAGGTTTTCAATAGTACGCTTCCTGACTATCGGTATTCTGAGGGAGATTTTGATCTCGCATTAGCTAACATATCCGCCAAAGTCATCATTGAACTTGCCGACCATCTGACAAAAGGGTTGAGAAGTGGAGGTAAGTTGATTTTATCCGGGGTATTGGAAAATGCTTTGGAAGATGTTCGTGATGTTTTTGAGCCTCTGGGTGTAGTTTTCGAAAAAGTTATGACTGACAGTGATTGGACTGCCGTATTAGCAACTAAAAAGTGATGTTGGAAGGTAAGCATTGCACAGATTTTTTATTTCGAAAGAAGCTGAGTCTGGGAAGCAAATAATATTTTCCAGTGAACAATCTGCCCAGATCTCAAAAGTTTTGAGGTCTGGGAAAGATGATTTAGTTACCGTATTTGACGGAACAGGTTATGAGCAGACGGTTAGACTTGATTCTGTCGATAGGCATTCCTGCATCGGGACGATTATTGATAGCCGTCAAGGCCAAAGTGAACCTCGAGTCAAAATCACACTCTATCAGTCACTAATAAAGCCAGATAGGTTTGAATACACGTTGCAAAAGGGCGTTGAGATTGGAATTACGACAATTGTACCTATCAGAACAACAAGAACAGAATCATTTCAACTCAGTCCCTCTCGTCTTACCAGGTGGAGGAAAATCATTATGGAGTCTGCAGAGCAATCCGGAAGGGTCATTCTGCCTACTTTGACAACTCCCGTTTGTTTTGATGAGGCTTTACAAATATCTAGAGGATTGAAATTAATCCCTTGGGAAAATGAATATAAGGCAAGTCTACGGGATGTGCTTAGAGACAATGAGGTTGCATCGATGGATGAGGGTGATGAGATTTCAATTTTTATAGGTCCAGTTGGCGGATTTTCCCCTCAAGAGATTAAAAAGGCAGAAAACAAAGAGACTATCTCAGTTTCTTTAGGGAAGAGGGTTCTTAGATCTGAAACTGCAGGTATAGCTACTGCTTTGGGGGTTCTATACGAGTCCGGAGATATGGGATAGCTGGATCCGTTCATGCAATCATTTATGGAGAGTCTATGCGAGTTATCTTTTAGTTGTATTGGGAAACACTAATATTGGTAAAAGTTGGGCTCAGGATTCGGGTACTTAGTTCTCCGAAGTAG
>CEVQ01140909.1_pt1 | contig 13939 bp, 14 predicted proteins | sample 356551 | NCBI WGS metagenome assembly CEVQ01 (sample SAMEA2623756, study PRJEB7988) | marine metagenome | biome: marine biome (ENVO:00000447); feature: mesopelagic zone (ENVO:00000213); material: "saline water (ENVO:00002010), including plankton (ENVO:xxxxxxxx)" | depth 250 m | reverse complement strand
CGGGGTTTTCATGATTTTGCTTTGAAGACAGTTTCCTCTAAACAACCAAAATTGATGGGTTTTCAGGCTAGTGGATCTGCTCCTATCGTGGATCAAGAACGGGTTTTGTCCCCCAAGACTATCGCTTCTGCTATTAGAATTGGTAATCCAGCTAACTGGGAGAAGGCGGTCATGGCTGTTCGTGAATCTAATGGACTAATATCTAAAGTTACAGATCGTGAGATCATTGACGCATGGCAAATGCTGGCAAGTCAGGAAGGTATTTTTTGTGAACCCTCATCGGCAGCTGGAGTTGCAGGACTATTGAAGCTTATCCAAAATCAACAATTATCTGCCCAGCAATCCATTGTTTGCATTATAACAGGGACAGGATTGAAAGATGTCTCTCTCGTGGAGCAAAGTGATATTCAAAGTAGCAAGCCTTTTCAGGTTATAAATGACCTCTCTGAATTGCAAGTGTTTTTGAGGAAACTCTAGGGTTAGAGGTTCCTATATATTGGATGGATATGGCATCGATTTCTTTACTTCATGATATAGACCAATTAGGCGATGATTGGGACAAGTTAGTTGAAACTAGTCAGAGTCCTCATCTTTTTCTGACGAGTCGTTGGATTAAAACATGGTGGAGGCAGTTCCGTGGTTCGGCTGAACCTTGGGTAATATGTGTTAAAAATCAAGATTCTTTAATTGCAGGAGTCCCACTGATGAAGAAGGACGGTATCATTTCTTTTATAGGTGGTGAAGACTTATTTGACTACCATGATTTTGTAATATGTGCAGAGGATACCGAAAAATACTATCAACTTTTTGGATCTTTTCTCCTAGAAGCGGAGTGGGATGTGTTAGATTTAACGTCAATTCCAGAAGCTTCTCCAACTATCAAATATATCCCTGACTTTTTTAAAAAGAAAGGTTTTAATGTGCAAATCTTGGAAGAAGATGTCGTCCCGGGGATTGTTTTGCCAAAAACATGGGATGGTTTTTTACAGTCATTGAGGAAAAAGGATCGGCATGAACTGAGAAGAAAAATTCGTCGCATGGAGGAATCTGGTCAGTATCAATTGCGCAGTGCTAATTTGGCAACTTTGGATGATGACATGGTTGCTTTACTTGATTTAATGCGAACTTCCCATATCGGGAAACAGGACTTCCTAACGGAAAATCGAGTCCATTTCTTTAGAGCGATAGTTAAAGAAATGGCTGAATTAAATTATTTGAGGTTACAGTTTCTTGAGATAGAAGGGACACCGTTAGCAGTAGTCTTAGGTTTTGATTACGCAGGGATTCGGTGGTTGTATAATAGTGGCTATATGGTGAGAGCTGATTCTTTATCAGCTGGATTGGTCCTGAAAGCACTTTTTATTAATGATGCGGTGGATCTTGGCCTTGAATATTTTGATTTTATGAAGGGTGCAGAAGCATATAAATATCGATTGGGTGGTAAAGATTCCCGTTTATATCAAATATTGATTGATAAAACATAATGGGATAAGCGGTTAAAACTATGAGAATTGCAGTGGTAAGTATTCATGGATGCCCAGAAGTTCGTCTTGGTCATAGGGATACTGGTGGGATGAATGCAGTATTGCTTCAGACTGCTATAAGGTTGGGCGACTTGGGAATCAAAGTGGATATTTTCACTCGTATTCACGGGTTTAAATCTCCCAGAGAAGTGATATTGTCTCGCAATGTTACTGTCATACATTTAGCATCTGCTGCTAGTGGATCGACTAAAGAGGAGATTTACCATGCAAGTGAAAAATTCATAGCTGAAATTGATTTATACAGGATGGAAAATAATTTTACTTATGATGTGGTTCACATACATTACTGGCTCTCCGCTTCTATTGGTGTAGGCCTGTCTGAATCTTGGGCAATCCCTTTGGTAGCGCAGTTCCACACTCTGGCAGATGCCAAGATTAAGTCAATGGCTGAGGCAGTAGAACCTCCTTTGAGGAACCTTGTAGAGAAAAGCACTATGCGCCATGCTGATAAAGTCTTAGCTGCTAGTAATGATGAAATGGTTGCGATTGAGCTCATTGATAGAGATGTGCATGCCAAACTACAATTAGTTCCGTATGGTGTAGATACTTCCGTATTTCATCCAGTTAATAGTAGCGTTGCGAGGAGCCGTTTGGGGTTGAATGGTCATCCTTTGATTGTCTATGCAGGACGAATTGATCCAATCAAGGGTATTGATTTGTTGTTGCAAAGTGTAGCTTGTATGAAAATTCGAGAAAATGCAGAGCTTATAGTAATAGGCGGAGGAGATTTGGAATTTGATGAGTATTTGCGCTATCTGCAAGATCTTTCACGGGAACTTGGGATATCCCAGCGGGTTCATTTCGTAGCAGCGATGGGCCAAGAACATTTAATGTACTATTTCAATGCAGCTGATGTTTGTGTTGTACCATCTCGTTATGAGAGTTTTGGGTTGGTCGCTTTAGAGGCGATGGCTTGTGGTACTCCTGTTATAGCCAGAAAAGTAGGAGGTCTTCAATCGTTAGTGAAACATGGGATGACAGGGTATCTTGTGCCATGGCATTGTCCTGAACCTCTTGCAAACCAGCTTGAAGTAATTTTAGAGAATAATTTGCTCAGGGAAAAAATGGGATACCATGCTGAATCCTGGGCCAAGACATGGACATGGGAATCTACTGTGGAGCAGTTAAACAATGTTTACAAAGAACTCACTAGCTACTCTGTTCAATAGTAATTTAATCGTTTCATATTGGAGAAGAATTCACTGGAAACAGACTGAGCAGAAAGTTATGACTCGTTTGGGGGCGGGTTTTCTTGTACTGATTCCTTTAGTACTTACAATTCTAGTGGGGCGTTTTGTTTATATATGGGTTGAAGAATTCATGGCACCCTTCTTGGAGACTTTATTTCGCAGGCCAGTGCCTGGAGCAGGATTCATTACTTTCATTCTGTTTCTGTATTTTGTAGGAATTGGTGCGACCAGTGCAATTGGCAGGCGGGCTATCGATATTGGGCATAATTTATTTGGTAATATTCCAGTGATACGTTTGTTGTACGGTGCTGTTAAGGAAGCGATCGATCTAGTCACCGTGGCCACTGATCGAGAATTTAAACGTGTAGTGCTTGTGGAGTATCCCAGGCGTGGTGTGAAAGCTATCGGATTTCTCACCGGTCAGTTTGAAGATGAAGAAGGTAAACAGCAAGCTGTTGTGTATATTCCAACGACTCCTAATCCAACGTCAGGCTACTTAGCAATTATTTCTATAGATGAAATATATCCCACTGATCTTAAGGTGGATCAAGCGATGAAACTTATTTTCTCAGGCGGTATTTTTGCATCACAAGCACTGGGTCCTAATACTGATATATCAAAAATAGCCACTGATACTAAATAGAGTTTCCGTACCACAGGGTTTGTCTTAGTTTTTGGAATCCCAGTTTGAGATAGAGTTCTCTTGCAGGTGTGTTATCTGCATCTACGGTGAGTCTAGTTGCTTGCGCTCCTCTCTTTTGGAGTTGGTCGATTCCAGATGTTACAACTATTTTACCCAAACCCTGGCCACGATATTCTGGCAAGATGCCAGTCATGCTAATGACTCCTTCAACTGACATTTCGTTGCTAATTAGTAGGGTCCAGTTGTAACCAATGAAACGATCTTTCTCTGTAAGAAGTAATATTCCATTGTCATAGTTTCCTGGATATTGGAGGCTAGTTTCTATCTGCTTTTTTGTGTTTGGGCTAAAGCCCCATTCCCCTTTGAAGCAGTGGTTTTGTAATTTGGCAAAGAGTTCCTCCTGTCCTTTTGATAAGTATTGAAGTCGTAGTGTCTCAGGTATTTTAGGGACAGTTATTGATGTATTTGGACGTATCATATGCCAGTGGGTTCTGACATGTTTTAAACCTGCACTACTCAGCAGACTGGTTAAATAATCTGTTTGTTTAGGGGCTGGAACATTGATTGTTTGGGCACCCACAGATCTTGCTTTTTCCAGTCCGTGTGATATGAGTAGCTTTCCTAAGCCTTGGCCACGGTATTCAGAGTGTATACCACCTTCTAGTATGAAACGACTGATAGGTTTTTCATATGTCAGGAATAAATATCCAACAGTTATACCTTGATTGGAAACAAGTACACATTTTCTATTGCCTGAGTTAATTCCATCTTTTAGGTATTCCTTTAAAGAGGATGAGCTTAAAGGATGATCTGGTGTTTCGGTGTTCCATATGTCGGATAGCAACTCTGTTAAAGAGTTTAGGTCAGACCATTTAAAAGTTCGGATTACAGGCGTTGTTATCAATGGTATAAAAAACCTTGTGCGACAAAAAGATGAGCTCAATACAGCCCCGTAGACTTATTCTAGCATGTACTTTTTTACAGACCAATTTTGGATTTATTTATCTGATTAGACCTAAGGAGGAGTATGATTGTGTTTGACTAAAGGACTTTCATTCGACGATTTACTTGCCGTTAGGTGAGACTGGCGTACAAAAATCAATGTATTTAGAATTGTCTCCCCTTACGATTTGGAAATACAATCGACTTAATTCTTTGGTTATGGGACCAACTTCGCCATCTCGTATATTCCTATGGTCTATTTGACCTACAGGAGTCAAATGGGCTGCGGTTCCAGTAAGAAAAACTTCGTCTGCTAAGTAGAGTTCACTCCTGTCTATAGATCGTTCAATGAGGTTAAGTCCTAGTTCCTTTTGGATAAGTGTTTTGACAGTATCTCGAGTGATGCCAGGCAAAACATTAGAATCTAGAGAAGGAGTTGATATGGTTCCATCCTTAATAACGAAGATATTTTCCCCGGATCCTTCACAAACATGGCCATCTTGATTAAGGAGGATAGCTTCATCGAATCCTGATAATACGGCGTCTGATTTTGCGAGTATACTGTTGATATATATTCCCGCGAGTTTAACTCGAGGAGGTATCATAGTGTCATCAGTTCTTCTCCAGGAAGAGGTGCAGCATCTAATGGCCCCATCTGAATCAATGTACTTACCGAACGGTATAGCTAAAACAAAAAAGTCATCTTCAAGTTCTGGGAGTTTTAGATTAGCTACTTTCTCTGCGGATTTGTAGGCGACAGGTCTTATGTATAGATCTTCGGTATAACCACATTTCTCAACCATTTGGATGGTAAGGTTGCATAGGTCGTCAACAGATAACGGTAACGTCATTCTAAGGATAGAACACCCTTGTAGTAACCGTTCCATATGCTCACGGAGCCTAAAGATGTAGACCTTTTCATGATCACTATTCCAGTTGCCCCTAATGCCCTCAAATACAGCGGTTCCATAGTGAAGTGCGTGGGTCATGATACCAACCTTTGCTTCTTCCAGTGGCATAAATGAACCTTTGTGATATGCGATTGCGGGCATTTTAGTCCTCCTTGAGAGAATGAAGGGTATTATAAACATCTACGTCTTCATTCACAAGTGAAGTCTTGTTATTAAGATGTCTGTATTCTCCATAATTGAGGTAATAGAAGAGTTACTACAATTGTAATTAGAAAACCGAGAGAAGTAATAGTGGCGACAGATATTTGTATAGAAGTGGCATCTGCCAAACTACCTGACCCCAAAACACCTATAAATAGCGCAGCTACCGCAAGAGCACGTGTGCCCATAACACGACCTCGAAATTCCTTGCTTGAAATGGTCAAGAGTAACTGTTCCACCATGACATTTGTGATTCCACTCGTGAATCCACCAACAAAAAGGATGATGATTGCGAAAATATAGATGTCTACAGGTGCAAGGGCTAGGAATGCCAAGTACCATCCTAAATTGGCTATTATTAATGTTCTGCCTGGACGGTTAAAAGATTTCACTGAGCCTATAATAAGTGTTCCAATCAAAGCTCCTGCATATATGGCAAACATTAGTCTTCCCAATCCTGTTGCGTCTGTATTGAGTACACTTTTTGCTATCACAGGCATTAGTCCGTATATAACCGGAAAGACCAAAATATTGTACAAGGTAGCTAGAATGAAGAGCATGAGCAGAGGTTTACTTTTGTAAACGTAAACTAAACCTTGCTTAAAACTTTCCCACAACGGTGAGGTCTTGGTGTTAGAAGAATCGTTTAATTGTCTGGAAGGGGATTCTTCTTGAACGGTTGCTAATCCAAGACTGGATTGTTGACGGGATGCTCTGAATACTAATACGGAAGACATAAAGAAAACTGAACAGATTGCTATGTAGGACCACTCTATACCTAAACCATCTAGTATTAATGCGCCCAGTAAAGGTCCAATCATTTGAGTAATATCTCTCACGATTCGGAATCCAGCGACACCACTGTTTATTGCATTAATTCCCAGAATTGTAGCCATAGAAGTTTGGCGGGCTACCATGTCGGATGCTCTGTTAATTCCGTTTAACGTTGCCATAAAAAATGCCATCCATAGCTTAAACTTGTTCAAGAACAAAACGGTCAAAATAGTGCCTGAATAAAATAGATATAGGAGGCGGGTGGTCTTCAGGGCCTTTATTCCGCCGTGCCTATCAATTATGGTTCCTGAGACAGGTGCTAGTACCATGCCAATAAACCTTAGACCACTGAAAAGACCAACAAGGAAGGCAGATTCCGTATTTTCAACTACCAACCAGACCAGTACTAAGAATTCCATCTGGTCTGCAAGGTTCATTAGCCCTTCAGAAAACCACAAGGTTGTATAAGCAGGTTTTTTGAATGGTAGAAACAGGGTTGTTTGCATCTGTAGAAAGTATAGTAGTTAATGGCGTAAAATGGTACTACCTTAGTTGTAGTAATGGCTAGTTGCCGCATATAGAAGTATCGAATCATTTGGAGGCTTGAATCTAAGTGTAGATGAAATACATTCTGGTGGGCTAGTCAAAATAGAACCATTGTGATTTACAAGGAGAAGAATGTTGAACAGATTAGATAACAGAAAGATGAATCAAATGCGCCCAGTTAAAATTACTACTGGTTGCCAAGCTTATGCAGAAGGATCTGCAATGATTGAAATTGGCAACACACGAGTGTTATGTGCGGCGACAATCGAGGAAAAGGTACCTCCTTTTTTGAGAGGCCAAGGAGTCGGATGGGTCACTGCTGAATACGGTATGTTGCCGAGGTCAACTAATACACGAAATTCACGACCGAGCCAAACTAAAATAAGCGGCCGAAGTACTGAGATCCAAAGACTTATTGGGAGATCTCTCCGGGGAATTATAGATATGAATTTATTGGGTGAACGCACTATCATACTCGACTGTGATGTCCTTCAGGCTGACGGTGGAACCAGATGCGCTTCTATTACGGGAGCATTTGTTGCACTGCATCAAGCAGTGGAAACTTTAGTAATTTCAAACATGATTGCTAAAAGTCCGTTGATTTCTGCCGTTGCGGCTGTGAGTGTAGGATTTGTGGATCAGGAAGCACTGCTGGATTTATCGTATGAGGAAGATTCTCGAGCAGATGTTGATTGTAACATTGTGATGACTGACAAACTGGAATTAATGGAATTGCAAGGAACAGGCGAAAAGACCCCATTTACTCGTGAGATGCTTACCAAATTACTTGACCTTGGAGAAAACGGAATCAAACAGTTATTGGCTGCTCAAAAAGAAATATTGTTCTAGAAATCTAGCTATTTAGAGTTCTGGCTAATAAAATATACAGCATTCTGTATTAGGAAATAACACGTTATGGATAAATTAAAAAAATGGTTTTTGGTGATTTCTTTCACAGTAGTTATTACCTTCCTTGGAACTGGTTCTATGCTACTGCTTTCTGGTTTTGAAGGAACCAGCGTAGGATCCACCGAAAGTAGTGATGATCAAATAGTTCCATCAAATGACGAATCCCTTATGCAAGATGAGAATAGTGAAGAAGATCTGGATCACGATAATGATGGAGCTGAGGATCTATCTCTACTACAAGATGGTTTTGTTGATTTGGCTGAGCTTGTGCCGAATATTGTTGAACAAGTAGCTCCTTCAGTTGTTTCTATTTCAGCCATTAGAGAAGTGCCTAGCTTTTGGGGTAATCAGCAGCTTCCTACTAGTGGTAGCGGAGTAATTTACACCGACGATGGTTACATCATTACTAATAACCACGTTATAGAAGATGCTATTGCTATTCAGGTCACCCTGTTTGATGACCGTACTTTTGAGGCCACGATCGTTGGGACAGATCCAGCCAATGACCTTGCTGTTCTCAAGATTTCTGCTGAAGAAAGTATTAAGGCTGCTGTCATTGGCGATTCCACTAAGATTAGACCTGGTGAGTTTGTGATAGCTATTGGGAATGCATTAAGTATCCCAGGTAGTCCTACAGTGACAGTGGGAGTAGTTAGTGCTGTGGGAAGATTTTTGCCTGTTGGTGACGGACAAACGGGAATAAATAATTTGATTCAAACAGATGCTGTTATTAACCCTGGTAATAGCGGAGGTCCGTTAATTAATCTTAGTGGCGAAATTATCGGTATTAACACTGCTATTCTCACAGACGCTGGAGCCGGTATACAGGCTATGGGAATTGCTTTTGCTGTCCCATCTGATACAGCAGGTCCTATTGCTAATCAACTCAAGGAATTTGGGCGTGTCATAACCCCTCTAATTGGGATTCGTGGTCGCGATGTCAATCCAGCCACGGCATTTCAAGAAGGTTTGACTGCCCAGAGAGGCTTTTTGATTCTGGAGTGTACTACTGACGGGGGGGCTGAGGAAGCTGGTATGCAGCCTAATGATATTATCGTCGCCTTAGATGGTACTAAAGTGAATAACTTTGGTGAATTGAAAAAACTTTTACGCACAGTGTATCGTGCAGGGGACGTAGTAATAATTAGAGCCTATCGTGGAGAACAATTAATGGAATTCAGTGTGACGCTTCAATCGAGGAAATAATTTACGGTTAAGGCGTTTCCGGTTTTATAATCATCACGGATGTAGCTTTTACGAGTGCTACTGCTTGGTCTCCTACCTTTATGCCCATTTCCTTTGCTGCTTCAGCACTAATAAGAGCGGTTATATGGTTGTCTCCAGCTCGAAGACTGATTTGGGCTATCAGACCTTCGATGCGCACTTCCGTGACGGTCCCTGGTAGTTTATTTCGACCACTTGCTTCCATTGTAATCACCTAATGATATTCGAGGTTTCTACCCGGAGATATTGACTGCAGACTAGCGAAAGAATGACGAATAGGTCGTTCCTAATCGCTTGATTTCTTATTGGGATACCGGTGAGATCTTCAATTCTCTGTAGTCGATAGAGCACACTATTTCTGTGTAGAAATAAGTCTTTGGCGGTAGCAGATAGTGAACCTAATGCTGTATACCGCATGAGAGTGTATTCAAGGTTCGAGCCAGTTGTAATATCGTACTTCTTAAGAGGAGCAAGTATGTCCTCTATAGCTTCTGTGACGCTTTTATTTGGCTTGCTTTCTTTGATGAGAGTTCTTAATCGTTGCTCTATTGTCATTGTACTATCTTACACTAGTAGTAAATAGAAAGTTTGTGCTGTGTGCACAAATACAAAATAGGACCGATTAGATACACTGTCTGCATGTCAGGGGCAAAAAGGTCATTGTATATTTTACTGAGTATGTTATGGATACTTTCTGTGACCGCTTGTGGAAGGGAGACAGAAAAAGAATTGGTAATATTTGCTGCATCTTCTTTGACAGATGTTTTTCAGGAATTAGGCGAAGAGTATCAATTAGAAAATCCTCGAGTCTCAGTACAGTTTAATTTTGCAGGATCATCGAATTTGCGGATGCAATTAGAGTATGGAGCTAAGGCAGATTTGTATGCATCTGCTAACTCTTTTCAGATCGATCTGGCTTTAAAAAATAATGCGGTGCGGGGTCTACCCAAACAATTTGCTAGTAATGAACTCGTATTGGTAACACCAAAGGGAAATACTAAAGTGAATTCTCTAAAAGATTTACCGAATCAAGATGTTAAGATAATTTTCGGTGCTTCTGTAGTGCCGATTGGTGTTTATAGCAATATTGTTCTGGATAAGTTGGCTGCTGCCCCAGTGTTTGGTGTTGAATATCGTAAAGGAGTTGAGAAGAATATCGTTTCCTATGAGCCTAATGTTCGAATGATTTTAAATAAGATAGTGCTTAAGCAAGCTGATGCGGCCTTCGTTTATTTTACTGATATCAACTCTGTTGATCCCGACCTTATCAGTATTATACGTATTCCAGATAAATATAATGCTTCTGTTGGTTATTTTATTTTAGAAACATCCAATGTTGCCAAGCCAATTGATGCCAAGAAATTTGTAAGATTTATCGGCTCAGAGAAAGGCCTTAGCATTTTGGAATCCTACGGATTTCAGGAGAGTGGTCAGTGAGAGTGCTTAGAGCGATTCAGACTGGAAAACAATCTCCTTTTTTCATTGCGGGTTTCGTCCCTACGGTTTTATATCTGAGTTTTATAGGTTTGCCATTGGTTGGTCTTGTTTTTAAAGCAATAACTGGTGAGGGTCTTATTGACGCGTTAACTGGGAGCTTAGTTATAGACGCTATGTTAGTCACTTTGATTTCGAGTTTAACAACTGTGGTTATTATTTTTATAGTAGGTACACCTCTTGCATACGTGATTGCTCGTGCACAGTTTCCTGGTAAAAGGATTGTTGATATAACCATAGAATTTCCTTTAGTTCTTCCTCCAACTGTAGCTGGGCTTGGACTTCTCATGGTTTTTGGAACAGATGGTTTTATTGGTAAGTTGCTTTCTTTGTTGGGGATCGACATTCCATTCACTATAGTAGCTGTAATATTAGCGCAGACGTTTGTAGCCGCCCCATTTTATATTCGTTCTGCACGAATTGGGTTCGAGTCTATTAACCCAATGTATGAACATCTGTCACGTACCTTAGGGCGGTCAAAACTATTTACCTTTTGGCACGTTTCATTTCCATTAGCTTTGCGCTCAATTATTGCGGGTTTGACGCTTGCTTGGGCTAGGGCAATTTCAGAAGTAGGGGCGACTATTGTGTTTGCTGGGAATTTCCCTGGTAGAACTCAGACACTATCATTATCGGTCATTGCTGGACTAGAGATTAGCTTGTCTTTTGCTCTTGCTGTGTCACTTCTATTGATAGGCATAGCTGTAGGTATTTTGGTAGTTATTAATGTTCTTGCAAACCAAACTAAATGGAGAAACTATTGAGTATAGGATGGATCAAACATAGTATTGGTTCTTTTGAATTAGACTATACATGGGATGTATCCAATGGGGAGACTTTGGCTTTATTTGGGCCGTCTGGTTCAGGTAAGAGCCTAACGCTTAATCTGCTGTCTGGGTTCATAACTCCGCAGAATGCATACTTTGAGCTTGATAGCACCTTGCTTGTCGATACTTCAAAAGGAGTATACCAACCAATAGAAAAACGGGATATTGGATATGTACCTCAAGAATATAACTTATTTCCTCACTTATCGGTTGAAAAGAATATTGAGTATGGACTGTTTAATTGGGAAGAGGTTCAAAAGAATGCTCGAGTGAGTGAGTTACTGCACTGGCTTCAAATTGAGGATCTTCGATTTCGATCCCCTGAAACTTTATCGGCTGGCCAGAAACAGCGAGTAGCATTTGCTCGTGCCATTGCGCGTAAACCTAAACTTTTATTATTGGATGAGCCGTTTGCAAATCTAGATGAATCATTGAGAAATGTACTAAGGCAGAAATTGCGTGAGGAAATAATTGAACTCGCCATACCGGTTATTTTCGTTAGTCATGATTGGTCTGATGTTGAGGCATTAGCGCATCAGGTATCTGTGTTGTCAAAAGGTACTATTGTTGACCAGGGTATTGTAGGAAGGTTCCATAAACCTATGATTGAACTGCCAAACTCCTTAGCCTCCGGGAATAGGATTATACTTTCTGGTAAAGTGACGCAAACCGACAGAGATGGATATTTGAGTACTTGCTCAGTGAACGGTGTTTCATTATTACTCAGGCAATCTATGGCAAATAGAGGAGAAGGATTAAGTCTGGTTATCGATCCTTGTGACATTGGTTTATCTTTTGATCGTTTTGTGAATTCTACAATAGAGAACGTATTAGAGGGGAGAATAACTGGCTTAGACTATGTGGGTAGCGTTCAAGCAGAACTTACCATCGATTGCGGTTTTGGAATCGACGTAAATATTATTGTTGCTCGGCAACTTATTGATAGATGTGGCGCGAAGGTAGATCAAAGTGTGTGGGTACTAGTACGCGCTCATGACATCAGGGTCGAGTGAGCGCTTGCAATCGACTAATCAACCTGCTTAAATAGGCTTCACCACAATACAATATCAGTGAGGTGCATGTTGGGTATTTATGAGGATTTGGGCGTTCGAACAGTTATCAACGTAGGAGGTTCTAACACTCGTTTGGGAGGAGCATTGGTTTCTGAAGATGTGATTGATGCCATGAGTGAAGCCGCTAAGAATTCTGTTGATATGATGCAATTACATGCGGCTGCAGGCAAAACAATTTCGCAAATAACAGGTGCTGAATCAGGGTTTGTCACGTGTGGTGCTGCTGCAGCTTTAACCCAGGGTACCGCCGCTATAATTACAGGTTTAGATATAGCAAAAATGGATAGAATGCCTGACACAAGAGGCATGAAGAATGAAGTGATAATGGCGCGGGAGCATCGCAACGGTTACGATCACGCGATTCGAGCAGCAGGTGCTACTCTTGTTGAAGTGGGTATGAATGAGATTTTTTCAGGAGCTGGAGTAAGAGCCACAGAAGCTTGGGAATATGAAGCTGCTATAACCGACAATACCGCTGCTATAGCGTATTTTTATCGACCCGGTTCTATGCCTCCGATACAAGAAGTTATAAACGTGGGACGGAAACATTCAATACCTGTCTTAGTAGATGCAGCGGGTCAATTGCCTCCTATGGAAAATTTGAAGAAATTTATCGCTATGGGTGCTGATCTTGTTTCTTACAGTGGCGGGAAAGCTATTAGGGGACCACAGAATAGTGGCATTTTGGCAGGCAAGAAAGATCTAATTGCTTCTGTAGTTCTTCAGCATCTTGATCTTGACGACCACTTTGACATATGGGATCCTCCCCCGAGCTTAATTTCTAAAGAAGATTTGCCCGGAATCCCCAGACATGGGATAGGGCGAGGCTTTAAGGTTTCCAAGGAATCTATAGTTGGTTTATTGACAGCACTCAAAAGTTTTAGCAAAGAAGGGAATATGGAAACTTCCCAAAAATTCCACTCTTTGCTGAGTTCAATTGCAACGACCTTAGAGAATATACCCCACATTGATGTTCAGATGAGCGTGTCTCAAAACCCAGAAGTCTATCCTGTCTTGGAAATTACTATTGATGAACAATCGTTTGGATCCAATGCCTACGAAATATCTAGAAAATTAAAGTACGAAGGTGACCCAGTGGTGTATGTCAGTGAAACAAAGTTGTCAGCTGGTACTCTGGTTATAAACCCAATGAACCTTAATCAGGAGAGAACTGAGTTAGCAGCCAAACGTTTGCGAGAAGTTCTTTCCAGTTAGCTAGTCCTAGTGCTTATGTATTCCAATACTGATTTCTAGTTCATTAACTTTAAAGGAGTCTGTTAATTTTTCAGAGTCCTGATCTACCATAATAAGTTCTAGAGATAATGTCTCTTGGTTGATGTAATTTGTGTATTCCTCAATAGCTTTGCTGAATCGGGAGTCACTATGATAGTAAATCTTGATTTGGTCCGAAACCTCGAGACCTGTGCTTCTCCTTAAATTTTGCACTCGGTGAACTAGCTCTCGTGTAAATCCTTCCATTACGAGAGACTCCGACAGCTGCGTATTTACCGCCACAAAATAGCCATTATCATACATAACAGAGTATCCGGATTTCCCTTCTGCAGTAATCCTAAGATCAGTCGGATCTAATTCATAATCCCCAATTCGTATCTGTCCTCCTGATTGAATACTTAGAAGGAGTTTAGGCAGAGGATGATTCT
>CEVQ01358581.1_pt1 | contig 13941 bp, 12 predicted proteins | sample 356551 | NCBI WGS metagenome assembly CEVQ01 (sample SAMEA2623756, study PRJEB7988) | marine metagenome | biome: marine biome (ENVO:00000447); feature: mesopelagic zone (ENVO:00000213); material: "saline water (ENVO:00002010), including plankton (ENVO:xxxxxxxx)" | depth 250 m | reverse complement strand
AAAAAAAATCAAATTGTCTTTATCTATCAAAAATTGGATCGCTCCATCTTGGCCCAAAGAGTATGGTGGTGGTGGAAAAGACATCACAAAAGCAATAATCTTATCAGAAACAATGGCATATAGAATGTCTCCAGGAAATGATCGCTTTGCAACTCGTATGATTGGTCCTACGATTTTGAAATATGGTACATCACTTCAGAAAAAAAAATTCTTGTCAGAAATAACATCAGGAAAAGTACAATGGTGTCAAGGATATTCAGAACCTAATTCTGGATCAGATCTAGCTTCTATTACAACAAAAGGTGATTACAACGAAGAAACAGAAACTCTAACCATAAATGGAACTAAAATTTGGACAACCCTAGCAAATAGAGCAAATAGGATGTTCATACTTGTAAGATCACAACCAGGGAGTAAAAGACATCAAGGTTTAACTTTTGCAGTTTTAGACATGAACAATAAAGGTATTACTGTAAATCCTATAAAAAATATTGCTGGTAAATTTTCGTTTAATGAAGTTATTTTAAAAAATGTAAAAATTTCATCTGAAAATATAATTGGAAAACTACATGAAGGTTGGAAAATAGCACTTGATTTATTAAATTTTGAAAGGTCAGGAATTGATTACATAGGTTGGGCTGAAAGATGTCTTGATGATCTAATTTCGTATAGTAAAAAAAATAAACTTAACAATAATCAAATGATTTTTGATAGTGAAACATTCAAAAAGGAAGTTGCCATTTTGAAAGCTGATTTAGAATCAGCTAAAATCATGACTTACAAGGCTATCTGGAAAAAAAGTGTTAGTGATGATATTCATATGGAACCTTCAATGAGTAAAATTTTAGCAACAGAAATAAATAATAAAGTTCATGATTTTGCTTTAAACATACTTAAAGATCAAATAGGTTTTATTGATGAAGACCCTCAACATAACTTTGTACAAAGAATATTAAATCATAGATTGTTTTTTGTTTCAGGAGGGATTTTAGCAGGAACAAATGAAATCCAAAAAAACATCATAGCTCAGAGAGGTTTAGGGTTTCCAAAATAATGAATTTTAATATTAATGAAACACAATCAATGTTAATTTCTTCAGCTAAAGAAGTTTTGTCAAATAAATATGATTTGAAATTGATTAATAAAAGAATTGAAAATAAAAGTAATTATCTACCTGGATGGAAAGAATTACAAGAACAAGGTTTTATGGGGATGTTAGCAAAAGAGTCTAACGGAGGTTATGGGCTAAGTTTTTATGAATTTTCTCTAATAATGGAAGTTTGGGGGACGTATTTATGCTCTGGACCAATAATAGAAAATTCTATTGCAGGTGTTTTAGCTCTACAAAAATATAATGAATCAAAATTTTCTGACATAATAAAAAAAATTGCACAAAATCAATATGTAATCACCACTCCATTGTCTAATCAATTTTATGAAAAAGGGAATATCCCTGAAATAAAAAATATGTGTATAAGTGGTCGATTAAGTAAAGTCCCTTTTTTTGAATTGTCAACCCATGTTGTTTTTATTGCAAAGCAAAATAATAATCCAAAGATTATAATTTTACCCTCTAGCAAAATAAATATTGAAAAAGTTATATTCGATTTATTAGGTAACAAATTAGCAAACGTTTATATTGAAAATAATAATATCTCAGAAGAAAATTTTATTGGAGATGATGATAATACGCACGAGATTATAGATTTTATGATGAATCATATAATTATGAGCAAATGCTCAGAGATGATTGGTGCATCAGAAGCGGTGTTAAATAAAACTATAGATTATATTAAAAACAGGGAACAATTTGGACAATCATTAGGATCTTTTCAATCAATACAGCACAAAATTTCAGAAATATTTACTTCAATAAGTGAAACGAAAGAACTAAGCAGGTATTTATCTAAAATCATCAACTCTAACCAAAAAAAATATTCATCTTTAATGAAGATTAAATGTAATGAAAGTTTAAATACAATTATTTGGGATGCACATCAATTACACGGAGCCATAGGATTTACTTGGGATTATGGACTACATTTATATACTAGAAAAATCCTTATGAATAAATCCGTTCTTGGAGATACAGAATTCCACTCAAAGATTCTTTTATCATGATCAATAAAAATTTTGCTTTCGTCAAATTAATGCAGGCTAAAGAATATAGATTATTCTGGATTGCCGCTTTTTTTTCAAATATGGGTATGTGGGCTCTTGTTTATGGGAGACTTTGGTTAATGAGAACGATGACTGATTCAGAAATAATGCTTGGATTGGTATCCAGTGCAAATTTAGCTCCAGTTCTTTTGTTAAGTATTTTTGGTGGTTTGATTGCAGATAAATACAATAGATTGAAAATTCTTCGAAGCACACGTTTTTTGTTTTCAATTATGACATTATTGACAGGATTTTTAATCTTCTTCAAAGTTATGAATCCAATAATATTAATACTAATATCAACCATTACCGGAATATTATTAGCTATTGACATACCTTCAAGATCATCAATGATAGCTAAATTAGTAACAAAAGACCAATTGGCAACAGCTATATCAATGTACTCAATAGTTTTTGGGGTTTCTGCAATAGTAGGTCCTTCTTTATTTCATCCCATTGTCAATTATTTTGGATTATCAGGAATATTTTTCATTATAGGGATTTTCTATTTATTAACATTTGTAACTCTTATTAAAATGAACTTGAGTATTCATAATCCAACTAAAGAAATTAAAAGTTACAAAGTTTTTGATGAATTATATATAGCAGCCAAATATTTAGTAAAAACCCCCATACTCTTTATAATTCTATCTATTGGAATCTTAGAAGGAATTACCGCGGGTTCAATTGATGTTCTTATACCAGCTATAACTACCGATATATTGAAAGGAACTTCAAAAACATATGGCAATTTACTTTTAATTGGAGGAATTGCGGGTTTGTTTTCTACCTCTTTTTTAATTTTATATGGAGATAAAATAAACAAGTATACGTTTTACGTATTCAGTGGACTTTTATATTGTTTGGCATTAATCATTTTGGGTAGCAATTTTGGCATGGATAAAATTTTTTATTTATTTTTTATAATTGCTGCAGCTAGAGTTATTCATCAAACAATGGGAACAACCATTATTCAATCTCATGTTAAAGAAGAATTTAGAGGTAGAGTCTTGAGTATACTTAATTTATCATGGGGTGCAGGTGCAATTGGTGCAGTGTTTATCGGATTTTTAGCTGAATTTTTTTCAATAAATTTTGCTATTTTTTTTGCAGGTATCATTAGTTTTATAGCATTATCAGTAGGTGGGTTCGCGATAATATATAAATACAAATAAATTGTCAACGAACTAAACTTACTTGATAATACAATAAATTTCCCCAAAAACATGCCAAAACCTTTGACACATTCAATATGCTCTATAAAATGTTAATCAAAACTTCATAAATCTAAAACAGGCTGAAAGGAAATATTATGCAACCATTTGCATATACTGCGCCAACCACAGTAAAAGAAGCAGTTGAAATACTAACAAAACACGGTAATAAAGCAAGACCATTAGCAGGTGGAACTGATCTTCTAGTTCAGATACGAGGGGGAAGGTTCAATCTAGATGCTGTCGTAGACATAAAAAAAATACCAGAATTAAACAATCTTTCCAATGATAGTAACTCTCTAAACATAGGAGCTGCTGTTCCTTGTCATAGAATATATGAAGATCCAAAAATTTCAGAAGATTTTCCAGGATTAATCGATGCCGCTGAGTTGATTGGTGGTATACAAATCCAGTCAAGAGCAGGATTTGGTGGTAATTTATGTAACTCTACTCCATCTGGAGATAGTATTTGTCCTCTAATTGTTCTTTCAACGGTTGCAAATATAGAGGGTAGTAAAGGAAAAAGAAGTATCCCTGTGGAAGACTTTTGTACTGGCCCTGGTTCCAATACACTGGAAGATGGAGAAATACTTGTCTCTTTATCAATACCAAATCAAGGGAGTAAATTTAATTCTGCTTACGAGCGTTTTATACCAAGAAATGAAATGGACATAGCCGTAGCTGGTGTGGCTTCAAGCATACTTATTGGATCTAATGGAAAAATAGAATCAGCAAGAATTGCCCTTGCTTCTGTAGGACCTACTCCAATATTTGCTAAGAAAGCTTCAGAATCTCTGATTGGTAAAGAACCAGGTGAAGCAGCTTTTAAAGAAGCTGGAGCAATTGCTAAAACTGAGTGTTCTCCAATTGAAGATATGCGTGGTACAGTTGATCAAAGAAAGCACTTAGTTGATGTACTAACTGTTAGAACTTTAAATAAATCATTAGAAAGAATAGGTGGATAATTATGGCAACAAATGAAAAAATTCATATAAAAACTACTATTAATGGCAACCCTGAAGAATTTTTAGCTGATCCACATGTAAGCCTATTGGATGCACTAAGAGAAATTGTTGGATTGACAGGAAGTAAAGAAGGATGCTTGGACGGAAATTGTGGTGCTTGTACAGTTTCGATAAATGGAAGAATTGTTGACTCATGTTTGGTACTAGCTGCTGAAGTTGATGGTCAAAATGTTGATACAGTTGAAGGCATGGCAAGCGCTGACGGGTTACATCCTCTACAACAAGCTTTTCTCGAAGAAGCAGCTCTTCAATGTGGAATTTGTACGCCAGGTTTTTTGGTTTCCGCTAAAGGGTTATTAGATAATGAACCGGATCCTAGTGAAGAAAGAATCAGACACTGGTTAGCTGGTAATTTATGTAGATGTACGGGATACAACAATATAATAAAAGCTGTAAAGAAAGCAGCAAAAAACTTATAAATGATAAAAAATATTCACCAACATGTAAAGGATGAGGAAAAAAATGGTTAACGTATCAGATTCAAAAAGTTACAAAGTTGTAGGGACTGACCCTATAAGGCACGATGGTTATGACAAAGTGACTGGAAGAGCCATATATGGAGCAGATGTAAAATTGCCAGGATTAATTTGGGGTTCTGTACTAAGAAGTCCCCATGCACATGCTGTTATAAAAAGCATTGATACATCAGCTGCTGAAAAAATGGATGGAGTTTTTGCAGTAATGACTGCTAAAGATTTCCCAAGTAAAGATAATAAATTCGGTGACATTGGAGAAGGAACAGAAAATCTAAAATGGGCACAGGATAACATTCTGGCAAGTGATAAAATCCAGTATAAGGGACAAGCAGTAGCTGCTGTAGCGGCACGAGATAGAAATACTGCTGACGAAGCAGCTTCAAAAATAAAAGTTGTTTATGAAGTTTTAGAGTCAGTAACAAATGTAGAAGATGCTACAAAAAAAGATGCTCCAATTCTTTTTAAAGATCTTAATGGAAACCACTTAGGTAAAAAAGTTAAAAATACTAACGTAGCAGAAATAACACGAAATGGAATAGGGGACCCTGATAAGGCTTTCAAAGAAGCCGAGAATATCGTTGAAAGAACATTTACTCTTCAAATGGTACATCAGGGCTATATTGAACCCCATAATGCTACAGCTCATTGGGATGAAGAAGGAAGAATAAGAATCTGGACTTCTACCCAAGGAGCATTCGATGTGAGAGGGGCAGTTACTGAAATTTTAGAGATGGATGTATCTAGAGTTAAGGTTACTCCACTAGAAATTGGAGGTGGATTCGGAGGAAAAATTCCAATTTATCTCGAACCAATTGCTTCAATCCTTTCAAAAAAATCTGGTTTTAGACCTGTCAAACTTGTAATGGAAAGAACTAATATCTTTCAAGCCTCAGGTCCTGCACCAGGTGGAACAATATCAGTAAAAATGGGAACTGATAAGAATGGAAAAATTATTGCTGGTGAATCAATTATAAAGTTAGAAGCTGGAGGATACCCAGGGGCAGCAATAGGTGCTGCAGTTCAATGTGTTTTTGCACCTTATGATATTCCTAATGCAAGAATAGATGGATATGATGTTGTAGTAAACAAACCAAGATCATTTGCTTATAGAGCACCTGGATCGCCTCAAGCTGCATTTGCTGCAGAAACAGTTGCAGATGAACTAGCAAAAATACACGGAATGGATCCTATAGAATTCAGATTACTAAATGCTGCAAAAGAAGGAACCAGAAGAGCCGATGGAGTTATATTTCCAAAGGTTGGAAATATTGAAGTTCTAGAAGCTGCTAAAGCAAGTGATCACTGGAAAGCTCCGTTAGGAACTCCCCCAAAAGGAAGAGTAAGAGGAAGAGGCCTCGCTTCAGGATATTGGTTTAATATTGGAATGAAATCCACTGTTAATCTTCAAGTAAATTCTGATGGTACAGTAGCTTTAATTGAAGGTTCTACAGATATAGGAGGAACAAGAACTTCTATTTCAATGCAAGCAGCTGAAATATTGGGTATTGGAGTTGAAAATTTCAGACCAGTAGTTGGTGATACAGAAACTGCTGGATATGCAGATGTTACTGGTGGTTCAAGAACTACTTATGCTACTGGTTATGCCGCAGTAAAAGCTGCAGAAAACCTTATTACAGTCTTAAAAGAGAGATGTGCAATACTCTGGTCTATTGATGAAAAAGATGTCGATTTCAATGATGGAACATTTTTTGCAACTAAGGATCCAGAATTAAAAATAAGCTTTAAAGAGTTGGCTAAAAAAATTGAAGATACAGGAGGTCCAGCTGCATCAAGTGGTAGTGTCGATTTAGAATCAGGTGGAGGTGCATTTGGAACTCATATAGTCGATGTTGACGTTGATTTAGAAACTGGAAAAACTGATGTTGCTAGATATACCGCCATACAAGACGCAGGAACAGCTATATATCCAGCTTATGTAAAAGGACAAATAGCTGGAGGTGCGGTTCAGGGAATTGGTTGGGCACTAAATGAAGAGTATTACATGAGTGATGACGGATCCATGGCTAATACTTCTTATTTGGATTACAGAATTCCTACGTCTTTAGATCTTCCAACTATAGAAACAATCATAGTTGAAGTACCCAATCCTGGGCATCCATTTGGAGTTAGAGGTGTTGGTGAAGTCCCCATTTGTCCTCCAATTGCTGCTATAGGAAATGCATTACACGATGCAGTTGGAAAAAGATTTTATGATGCTCCAATGAAACCTGGAAGAATATTAAATGTTCTAGGTAAAATTGAAAAATAACATAACATAAAAATAAAAATGAAAGAAATCGTGGTTTGTGAATTTTATATAATTGTATAAAATTTATATACCACGATTTTTATTTAAGGAAATAATTATGACTCTAAAAAATTATAAACAAAAAAAAGATTTCAATGTAATTGGAACCAACCCAATAAGACACGATGGATATGATAAAGTAACTGGCAGAGCAATTTATGGAGCAGATGTAAAATTACCTAATCTCATTTGGGGTGAGGTTGTACGTAGTACTATTGCTCATGGGAAAATAAAATCCATTGACGTATCTGAAGCTGAAAAAATGGAAGGAGTCTTTGCAGTTATCACCCATAAAGATTTTGAAAAAAGCAACAAAGATGAAAATGGAATGGTTAGTAGAGTTGAAAATAAATTGCCGAATGTTAATTTGGCTAGAGATATACAAAACATTTTGGCAAAAGACAAAGTTTTATACAAGGGACATGCAATAGCAGCCGTATCTGCTAGAGATCGAAACACAGCAAAGGAAGCATGTAATTTAATTAAGGTAGAATATGAAGAATTACAACCAGTATCAAATGTTAGTGAAGCTATAGAAACAAATGCCCCTATATTAATCGAAGATCTTGTCGGAGATCACCTAGGAAAGGCTGTAAACAAAACTAATATAGCAAAACAAATAAGACACCAACTTGGAGATACTAATGAAGGTTTTAAACATTCAGATTTAATTGTTGAGAAAGAATTTAATCTAGAAATGGTGCATCAAGGTTATATAGAACCTCATAATGCTACTGCTCATTGGGATGAAAACGATCATTTATCACTTTGGTCAAGTACTCAAGGTTCATTTGCAGTAAGAGACTTAACAGCTAGTTTTGTTGGCCTAAATGAATCACAGGTTACAACTTATCCAGTAGAAATAGGTGGTGGATTTGGAGGAAAAACTAAAGTATATTTACCCCCTCTAGCAGCATTACTTTCTAAAAAATCAGGTTTCAGACCTGTAAAGATGATCATGGATAGAGTTTCGGTTTTCCTAGCTTCAGGCCCAGCTCCTGGAGGAAAGGTCAAAGTGAAACTTGGAGTAACCAATGAAGGGAAATTTAAAGCAGGAATAGTAGATTTGAAATTCGAAGCCGGCGCCTTCCCTGGTTCCTCAATCGCAGCTGGAGCAACCTGCTGCTTAGCTTGCTACAACATTCCAAACGTACAAATTGATGCATTTGATGTAGTAGTAAATAAACCTAAAACTGCTGCTTATAGAGCGCCTGGTTCTCCACAAGTTTCTTTTGCTGTTGAAAGCGTTATAGATGATATTTGTGAAAAAATGAATTGGGACAAAATAGATTTCAGATTAAATAATGCATCTAAAGAAGGTACAAGAAGAGCTGATGGTGTTCAATTCAATAAAATTGGTTTTATTGAAACATTAGAAGCTGCAAAATCCAGTGATCATTGGAAAAGTCCCCTAATGAAAAACAATCAAAATAAAGTATATGGGAGAGGTATTGCTTGCGGTTTTTGGATGAATGGAGGTGGTAAATCAACAGTAGATTTAATGCTTCATGATGATGGTAACATAGCCTTAAATGAAGGCTCAGCAGATATTGGAGGAACTAGAACTTCCATTGCTATGCAAGTTGCAGAAACGCTTGGTGTTTCCGCTGAAAGAATTCAACCATCTATTCCCAATACGGACAGTATCGGTTTCACAGGAACTACAGGTGGCTCTAGAACCACATACGCAACCGGATTGGCTGGTTTAGAAGCCGCTGACAAATTAATTACAGAAATGAAAAGACGTGCAGGAATTTACTGGAATATTGAAGAAACGGATATAAAATTCTCTGAGGGAAATATTTACTCAACAAAAGATCCTGAGCTCAAATTAAGTATAAAAGAACTTGCCTCTGTAATTGGCGAAACTGGAGGGCCTATATCTTCTACATCTTCTGTTAACTTACCTGGTGGTGGTAATGGATTTGGAATAGGAATAAGTGACATACAAATTGATACACTTACCGGAAAAACGGATGTTGTCAGATACACAGCAATTCAAGATGTTGGAAAAGCAATTTATCCACAATATGTCGAGAGTCAAATTGCTGGAGGTGCCGTTCAAGGTATAGGATGGGCTTTAAATGAAGAGTATTATATGAATGATAAGGGAATAATGACAAATTCGAGTTTTCTGGATTATAGAATGCCAACTTCATTGGACCTTCCTAATATAGAAGTAATAATAGTAGAAGTTGCGAATCCTCAACATCCTTATGGAGTAAGAGGTGTAGGGGAAGTTCCTATAATTCCTCCATTAGCTACTTTGGCTAATGCAATAAAAGATGCAATTGGTACTAGAATTTATTCAACACCTATGAATCCTGGCAAAATACTTGAGGTATTATCAAGTGGCTAAAGTATTTCTACCTTTTCAATTAAAAGAAATAACTGAAAATAAAGATTTTATAGAAGTTAAAGGTAAAACTTTAAAGGAAGTTATTAACAATCTAGACAATATGTATCCTGGACTAAAAGATCATCTTGTTGAAGAAGGAAAAATTAAATCAGGATTATCTGCAATATGTGGATTTGCAGCAACAAGAAAAGGACTACTTCAAGAATTGGAAGAAGATACTGAAGTACATTTCTTGCCTGCCATATCAGGAGGATAAGTGTTTAATTTAAACAAAAGAATAATTGAAAATTCATATAAACAAATTATAGACAGTTTAGGTGATGTTGTAGATAAAAAAGGAGTAAATGATACTCCAAAACGAGTAGCTAATGCTTATGAAGAACTTCTTTCTGGTTATACGGCTGATATAGAAAAAATAATTAATAATGCTCTCTTTGATGTAGAGTATGATCAAATAGTCATAGTAAAAAACATAAGATTTTACTCACTTTGTGAACATCATATATTGCCTTTTTTTGGAAAAATAGATATAGGTTATTTGCCTAATAACAAAATTATAGGATTATCTAAAATCCCTAGAATAACTCAAGTTTTTTCTAAAAGATTACAGGTTCAAGAGAGATTGACTGAACAAATAGGAAAAGCAATTTTTGAAAATACAGATGCTCTAGGAGCTGGTGTTGTAATCAATGCTCAGCATATGTGTAGTAGTATGAGAGGTGTTAATATGCCAGGCACAGATATGGTAACAAGTTCATTATTTGGTACTTTTAAGTCTGATGATGCAACAAGAAAAGAATTTTTTGATCTTATAAAGTAAGGCATAAACGTGAAATTTATAGGCAAAAATGCCCTTATTACAGGTTCTGCAAATCGCATAGGAAAAGAGATAGCGATATATTTAGCTTCGATAGGTATAAATGTAGCCCTTCACTACAATAAATCATCTGATTCAGCTATAAACACTTTGGAAGAAATTAAAAAACATAAAATAAATTCCAGTATGTTTCAAGCTGATCTTTCAAAAGAAAAAAACTGTTTAAATCTCATAAAAAATGTAAATCAAACCTTTGGACCTATAAGTATTTTAATCAATAACGCATCAACTTTTAAAAAGAATAATTTACATGACACTAAAATTATTGATTTAAATAACGACTTTTTTGTTAATCTTATAGCTCCATTAATACTGTCTAGAGAGATATTTAAAGGTAATCTTAAAGGAAAAATTGTAAATCTTACGGACTGGAAAACAATAAGAAAAAATAGATTTTCATACGGATTAAGTAAATTTGCAATTTCTGGATTAACGAAATCATTGGCAATTTCAATGGCTCCACGATTTCAAGTAAATGAAATAGCATTGGGAGCTATATTGCCTCCCGTTGATGCACCATCTAGAAGAACAAAAAATATAAATTTAGGTCCCATGAAAAGGGTTGGAAGAATTGATGAAATTATAAGTTGTATAAAAATGTTTTTAGATAATGATTTTATTACTGGTGAAAAAATAAATATAGATGGTGGAAGGCATATACTTTGAGTAATGAATTAAAAAGCGACGAAATTTTCATAGATAGTTTGGAATGTTTTACTGTAATTGGAATAAATGATTGGGAAAAGAAAACCAAACAACTAGTTGTTATAGACATTTCAATTTTTATACTTCAAATTCCAAATAACAATAAAGATCTTATTACCGAAACGATAGATTACAAAAATTTATCTTACAAAATAAAGGATTTTGTGGAAAAGAGTAATTTCGATCTAATAGAAACATTGGCCAAAGAAATAGCTTTATTATGTTTAAAAGTTGAAAAAGTTATTAAAGCTACTGTAAAAGTAAATAAACCGCATGCTTTGAAAATATCTAAGAATGTAGGAGTAATCGTTTCAAGAGAAAAGAACAATGAAAATTAAAATAGATTATGGAAAAAATGGGCTCATTCTAGAAGTTCCTGATAATTCAACTGTTTTGAACCCTAAACACAAAGAAAAAATAGATAATCCCGAAGAAGTTATAATGTCTTCACTAATGAATCCAATTAATAGTCCTCCATTAATAAATCTTTACAAAAAAGGTATGAAAGTTGGGATTTCTGTTTGTGATCATACTAGAGCCCAACCAAGAAATGAAATAATAAAATGTATCATGGAATTATTAGGCAACATAGACAAAGAAAATATGTTGATTTTTATAGCAACAGGTAGTCACAGACAATCAACTGATGAAGAAATAACCAATATGTTTAATAATGAAATATTATCTAATGTAACGATAATAAATCATGAAGGAAATAAAGATTCAAATATTAAAACTATAGGAAAAACTTCAAAAAAAACGCCCATAGAAATAAATAAAGAATGGTTAAATTGTGATTTGAAAATTACTACTGGTTTCGTTGAACCTCATTTTTTTGCAGGGTTTTCAGGTGGTCCAAAAATGGTTGCGCCAGGATTAGCAGGGTTGGAAACAATCATGAATTTACACGATTATAAAAGAATCAAACATAATAAATCTATTTGGGGAGTAACAAAAGGTAATCCTATACATGAGGAAATAACAGAAATCTCAAGAATCATCAAAGTAGATTTTGCAATCGACTTTACCTTAAATAGAAATCAAGATATTACTGGTGTTTACGCAGGAAATTTAGAGACTGAGCATGGAATAGCATGCTCACGAGTAAAGCAAGATTCAATGATTGCAACAAACAAAATGTTTGATTTAGTTATTACTTCTAATTCAGGATATCCCCTTGATCAAAATTTATACCAATCAATTAAAGGGATTTCTGCTGCTGCTCAAATTACCAAACCTGGAGGAACCATAATAAGTGTCGCTGAATGTTCTGATGGAATACCAAATGGGAGTAGTTATCATAAATTACTAAAATCTTTTCCTACCCCTAAATCTTTTTTGTCAAAAGTAAAGGATAAGAACTATTCAGAACCTGATCAATGGCAGTTTCAAATTCAATCACAGATACAAAGTAATAATAATTTAATGATTTACTCTAAATTAAATGAAATAGAAACTATTGAATCACATATGACAAAAATAACTGACATCAGCCAAATAATAGAAAGTGTGAAATCAAAAATAAAAAACCCTTCAATATGTATTTTGCCAGAGGGGCCACAAACAATTCCCTACAAAGTATAAAAATGATCACACATACTATTAATGCCATTGATAAATTAAAAAATGAAGGTCTCATAAAGGATTTTTCTATTTCAATAAAACATAGAAGTAAAAATTTATCTGATTTTGATTCTTTGGATTCAAAAAAGCAATTTCATATATTTTCTGCAGGAAAACCAATGATAGCTGCAGTAATTTGGAAATTATATGATGAAAAAATCTTAGATTTTAATGATCCAGTTTACAAATATTGGCCTGAATTTAAAAAAAATAATAAAGATAAAATTCTCATAAAACATATTATGACTCACACATCTGGGATTTCAATAACCGATAGTTTAGGAGACCATGATTATGGAGATTTAAATCGTATTGCTAGATGGATAGAAAATTATACTCCAGAATCAAAACCAGGAAAAAAAATTTCTTATCATGAGGTTACTTATGGATGGATATTGGGTGAGATTGTTCAAAGAATTACTAATAAATCTTTTGAAGAAGTTTTTTTTGAAAAGGTCTGTATCCCATTAAATCTAAAAAAAACTTATTTTAAAATAAAAGATAGTAAAAACGAAGAATTGCCCATCAATATTTACAAACATGAATCATGCAACATAAAAAACATTGATAAAATATTTAGAGCATTATTGATAAATAAAATTCCTCTAATATCGGGATCATGTATATCAAATACCAAAGATATAACAAGATTTTATTCAGCAATTATTAATAGTAAAAACTGGTTATCCAATAAAACCAAGAAGCTTGTTACAAAAATACATGTAAAGGGAATTGATTTTAATAATCGTTTATTATATTCGCGTTTGGGTCTTGGTATAAGATTTTCAGGAAATAATATAAATGAAAGAAGTGTTTCTTCAGCCTCTAATGGTTTCGGACACGGAGGTTTGTTATCATGCATTGCCTGGACAGAACCAAAATCTAATTTATCAATCGCAATATTGAACAATTTATTATTATCACATACTTTGAATGTATATAGATTTAATTTATTATCACATGCAATTAAAGAAGATTTAAAAAGGATCTTTAAATGAAATTTTTCTTTATATCACTTTGCTTTATTTTCTTATCTAGTTGTGCTGAACAAATAGATATAGAAGCTACGATAGATGAAAGAGCAAAAAAAATTGCAATTGAAATATTAAATGACAGACAGACCCCAACGCCACAGCCTACTGCAACACCTCAAGCAATAATTATGCCAACACCCCAACCTACTGCAACGCCTCA
>CEVQ01049254.1_pt1 | contig 14047 bp, 12 predicted proteins | sample 356551 | NCBI WGS metagenome assembly CEVQ01 (sample SAMEA2623756, study PRJEB7988) | marine metagenome | biome: marine biome (ENVO:00000447); feature: mesopelagic zone (ENVO:00000213); material: "saline water (ENVO:00002010), including plankton (ENVO:xxxxxxxx)" | depth 250 m | reverse complement strand
CTGACCCCCTCATGAGCCTTCGGGCCATGCACCGACTGTATTGAAACGACTTTTTGTTCGTTTTTATTGCAAATTATGCGTTTTCAACAAGATTAAAGATTTGATATGACATTCTTAACTGCTTCACGCCAATCTGCTCCCTTGTTTCTATTTGCCATGGGGTTAGCTGGCGATGGATGTGGTATTCTACCTATTTCTATTTCATAACCTGCAAGTGCTTTTTTGGCTTGTTTTTCTGCATATGCTCCTACGCCAATTACTCTTTCAGCGCCTAAGATTGTTACTACCTTTCTTAGATGTTCATCACAGTGAGAAAGCAATTCTTTTGCAGCCCCTCCTCGAAGTTTATCTGGGGTAAGGTTGGTTCCTTTCACATCAAACATTAGAAGGGGGCAGTGATTGATTACGAAGAATTTTTGATGAGCCTTTTCAGCGGGTCCAAAGATATCTTCAATTATACCCCACAAACGGGTACCAGATACTTCACCTCGCTCACAACTTAGGCCAATAACGGGTCGTTTTGGGTGCAGAATTTCGGGCTGGAAAACATTTCCCCTTAGGCCGAGATAACTGGTGGTTTTGGTAACATCTCCGAAGGGGACGCCAGTTTGCCCCATACCCCATGGCCCCGGATTCATCCCTAAAATGATGGTTTTAGCCCCTAATTCCCCAAATTTACTCAAGTAGTTGTTATGTACTTCCCAAGCATAGTCAAGTGGATTGTAGACTGCACTAACTGGTTCTCCTAGTTGGGAAGCGACAAGATTGCACGATTTACTGAGTTCTTTTGCTGCTTGGGATAGACTAGACATTTCAAACCACCAATACCTGTTTTGCAATTTTGGGAATATCGATTTCAATAGATTTGAAAGCCTCATCGACACTCTTGAACTCCTGCCCCTTGTGCTTTCTTTTTACTCTCTCGGAAATGATCCTCCAAGCACTGTTTTCACCAATTCCTGGGATGGCTTCCAATTGTTTTTGTGATGCTTCGTTGATATCTATTCCAACTTCTACTGCTGTAATCGATCTCTTCCCATGTCCAGTAACAATAGCGTTGGAGACGGATTCCAGAGGAGCGTGATATGGCAAACCAACCAAGATAGGATAGGCTCCAATTTGTCTTCCAAATGTGACCCCCGCATTGCCTCGGCACTCTTCAGAGCGATGAGCATCATCTTTGATTTGAGAGGGCAAACGAATTCTATCGTCATGAGATTCCCAACGAATATCCTTAATCAGTTGTCCTTTTGGAAAAAGCTTCGAAAGTAGTGGTTCATCAATTTCGTTTCTTACAAATTGTTTGAAGGAATTGAAATCATCTTCAGGAATATCTTGAAATCCTTCTCCTTGTACTTGGCGAATGTTGATTCGGCGGAGCCACAGACCCTCATCTTTTAGTTCTTGGAGGAGTTGGCGATTCATGTCATATGTTGCCGAGGTTTCCCCATTTAATCCGGAAATGAAATTTAGTCCAGGTAACAATTTTGGAAGACCTCTTTCTCCACGTTCTCTACCATATTGGTTGATGTGGCGAATAGCTGTTTTCAATTGGTTGGTATCACAATTCAACCAATTTTCTTCATGAACTGTTGGGTCTGCAGATTCCAAACCAAACGACAGAATACCCCCATCACTGAGGGTATCGCAGAGAGTTCGAGTAATTTCATCAGCAGGTTCCAAGTTCTCGGCAATTATGCTTGGGTTCGCATTGTCAGTATGTAGAATTTCTATTCTATCATCATCTCTTAGCCCATGCAAAAGTTTTGCAATCGGTTCAGGATTCGGAATAGGATATTCAAGTTCAATTACTCCCTCAGCCATGTAAGTGTAGACATCAGTCATGCCCCCGAGTCTAATATTTTTAACACCAGAATCTAGAGCGATAGAGACCTCATCAATTACCTGTTCAGGAGTTCTCCAAAGAGGGACGCCCTTTTTTGGTTCAATACAGAATTTACATCCTCTCTTGTACCTAACACAACCTTGGTAGACCTCTACTTCGTAGGTCAAAGGACCATGAGTTTGTTCCCCGTTACATAGGCTGAATAAATCTGGGTGTTGAGTCACCGCCTTACTTGAAGCACCTAGGTTTGCAAACAAATTCCACTGTTCAGCAGTTCTACGTTGATGTTTGAACTCCCCGCTATTGAGAAAATAATCTAGCGTAGCATCAGTATCTTGAACACATAGAAAGAGGTTTGATCTCAAGGGGGACCAACCTTGTTGCCTCCAACCACGTATCGCCCAACCCCCTGCGATTAAGGGGGCGTTTCTTGGAAGAGTTTTCAGTAATTCATTGGTTTCTCTCAAAGAAATCGGAGTCCCCCTGAGGTATTTGCCGGGTACGACTGCCCCAGCAAGTATCACAATTCCTTCACAATTTGATAGATCGGGCCGTTGATTGATTCTCCAGTCATCTATTGTTACGTAGTCATATTCGATACTGTGAGATTCGAGGACCCCGCAAATATATCGAATATGAAATCCGACATATGGGGGGACACCAAATGCAGCGGGTTCATCTTCGTAGCCATCTATGACCAACCATGGCATAACTACACCTCCATGCTGTCGCGATGTGTCATCGGTTGTGAGTAGTTCGGCGATGTTGTAACATTAGCGGCGTTCTCTATGCCTTCTACCATGGCCTCCGCCACGGCCTCCGCCACGGCCTCCACCACGGCCTCCGCCACGGCCTCCGCCGCCCCTTTCTTTGGCTTCTTGAACAGTTATTTTCCTACCACCAATTTTCAAACCTTTCATATTTGGTAGTGCTTCTTTCCCAACTGAATAGTTGGAGAAGGTAACGAAAGCAAATCCTTTACTCTTTCCAGTATCTCTATCTGTGGCTATGTGAACATCCTTCAATTCACCATGTTCTGCAAATAGTGCGCCCAATTCTTCTTCGTTGGTTTCGTACGGAAGTCCTCCGATAAAGAGTTTGAATCCCATTGTTTCTTTTGCCGCTTCTTTTGCTGCAATTAGTAGGGTTCTTTCCTTAGCAAATGCATCTGAATCGACATCTCCACTCTCTACTTTTTCCATGCAGGGGCGGCATCGAATAGGTTTTCCAGGGGTGGGTTGGAATGGGACCTCACAATTGTCTCCACAAAGCGTACATTCTGTTTTATGCATTTCACGCTTAGGACGTCCATCTCTTCGTCCACCTCCTTTACCTAGGAATTTTTTAGGTATATCATGGCTTTCACCTCTCCTGAAATCTGCTAGCACAGAAAGATATGGTCGTGATCCCTCATGTGAAAGTCGAGCCTCGGCGTTTGGTGTCCATCTTTCCCCACCTCGATTGAGTGAATCAAAACCATTTCCATCTTCAAAGAATCCGTGACCATAATCATCAGCAAGAGCCCGATAACCAGTGTAGTCGCATCGGGAGCAGGCCACATTGAAGTCTTCCACTTCATTACTGGGCTGTATAACCTCTCCACAAGCAGGGCACGTTGCATGTAATACTCCATAGCGGGGCTTGTGTTTTGTTGAAAGTCGCATTACCGGTTCAACTTGAATGACCTCAGCACGGATCAAGTCACGGAGTCGCATTGCATCTCCTGGGGCGGGAAGGAATCGATCTACTACTTCAGCGACGAAGACATCACCAAACAGTTGTTCTGCAGGTAAATCTCGTATTGCCTTTCCTTCAACATGAAGGATTCTAATTTCAGCAGTTTTATTCTGTAGGCGCTCAACTTGTCCAATCACAACGTCTCCTACTTCTGGAAGTCGAGGCTTATCTATTGCCGAATCGACAGAGACTGAGCCATCAATTATGGAAACAACGCCAATTTGTGTGGCAACTAATTCTCCATCTACTTCAGAAACTCCTGAACCAGCATTCCCTGACAAGGATATTTTCTGTCCAGGTGTAACGAATTCACCTTCGGAAATGGAACTTGACATGAAAATTGAACTCCTAGTAGCATCTCTACGAGATGTTTTGCAGTCCGGCCGACCCAGCAGGGGTTTTTGAAGCCGCCTATCTAGAAAATCGCCAACATTTCACAGGACTTTCAGACATTGCTCTTTTGTGATGTTCATATTGTGCGGGTAATCTGATAAGCCCTTCAAGAATAATCTCAGGATTCCAACCTGCTTCTCGTGCCATAGCTTGTGGATGTTTGGCATCTGCTGAGTGAAGTAGGTGAATTACTGAAGCAGGAGAAGACAATGCTAACTCTAGAAACGGGCGGTCTGCCCTAGATTTTTGAAACCCCCATGGTGGATTCATGATTATGATATCGCATTTGATATCATTTGGCCAATCGTTCCATGTTGAGATATCTTCTGTCAAAAGGGTGATATTTTCTTCTATTCCTATGTTGGTAACTCCATTTCTCGCTGCTTCAATAGCATCTTCGTCGATTTCTATTAGGGTTGCAGACTTTGCCCCGGCTAATATCAGTCCGATCCCCAGTATTCCATTTCCTGATCCTAAATCAACGACCTCGGTTTCTTCAGTCAAATCCCCGCTTTCTGAAATTGCTGCAATCCATCTTGCCGCAAAATCTCCTTCAGTAACATATTGCTCTAGTTCCGGTGATTGTTGTGGATGTTTTGGCAGTTTAGATAATGCAATTGCCAAGCGGCGCAATTCCCCTGCCATGAACCTCGGAGTTGCTCATATGAAATCAAATCATGCGCAAATTTAGTTCGCAGATACCAATTAGATATCAATCCGGCCAATTCGAATTAGAAGTCCTGCATCAAATTCTTTAGATTATGTGTTGCTTGTTGAGATGAATTTCTGTGCTGGTTATTATTTACCTGAGTTTTACCTTTGTCCGAGGCATTTTTTTCAACTAATTGCATTGTTTTATCATTCTCAGATTGTACGGGAGACAGATTTTTTCCTGCTCTGATACTCGCTAGTGCTAATGCCTCTTTCCTCAATTTTACCATTATTTCAGGGCCAGGTAATACGTCCCCACAAAAGCGACAGAATCTGGTAACATCATCTTGTTCTTCTGAGCAAGAGGGACAGTAAACCATTGTGACCAAACCACCCTATTGCCAGCCACAATTGAATGTGTCGCAAGATTAGCAAAAACTAAACTAATTGGTAATCAATCAATTATTCTACATTACTCACAAAGATATTCCAAACATCTAAGCCTGCAGCTGTTGCTCTTTCTGATACTTCTTGAAATGCAGGACTTTCCATAATATTTTCAGCCTCCAATCCCCCTGCTTTTAGCAATTGGATAATATCAACCAATTCTTCCTTTATTTCTATACTCTCGTCAATTTCTACGTCTTCTTGAGGTTCAATCTCCTCAGTTTGAATTTCAGAACTAGTGTCTTCAACAACATCCTCTTTCTTGGCTATCTCAGGTACTTCAACCGGTTGTGGAGATAGGTAAGTGGCCGCAACAGGCTCGGTCCCTGCAGGCTCAATGCTGCTTTCTTCTTTATCGGGCGCGGGCTCTAGTTCTGCCACGACCGTATCTGCACCAAAATTTGGTATTGAGACGGGCCCGCTAGGCATTACGAAAGCGGGCGATTCGGTTTCAGGGGTTGCTACTGGTTCAGGCTTGGCCGTTTCTTTGGGAAGTTCATCATTTCCAAAACTATGAGTTAGTCCAGCAAGCTTTCCGACAAAGTCGGAGTCTTCCTGCGGCGTTGCTGTAGGTGTGGTTGTTGGCTGTACCATTTCATTAGATGAAGGAATGGTCAGCCACGCCTTTGCTTCGATATCGTATGGGGAAAAATGTAGAGGCAGCACTTCAATGGAGTCCAGCCATGGGTCACGGAAGGTAGTCCACTTTGTTGGAGTAAATTCATCGGCATCCTCAGAGGGGGCGATAATTACGTCTTCCTTTGGCCACTCATCCTTAACTAGCGGCCCAACCCATCTTCCAAGGTCTTCAAGAGCAACGTCCAAAAACATGAATGAGGCACTTTTAGGATCTAGTCCTCTTTCTTCAATTTCATTTGCTTCTTTTCTAGGGCGATAGAATATAGCCCAACAGGGGTGTTTGATTCCAATTGTTGAAGAATGGCTTTCGAATCGTTGCCTATGTCTTCTTTGTAGGAGTACCAGGATTTGTGTCCTCTGATGCCCTGCTTGCCAAATATTTGCCGTTCTAGTAGGCGCCGATTCTGCGAGGCTTGAGAGGCTAACCCCCTTGATTATCTCAACCTGAGTCACGACTATCGAGGGGACGAACCGGCGCTCAGTTAGAAGTATTATGCTCAATCGAGCAGCCCAACTTGCATTGCTAGTTCTGCGAGCATCACGCATCCACCAGCCGCACCGCGTATCGTGTTTTCTGAAAATGCAGAGAAAGATAGTGTAGGACCATTCAGCTCTAAATCATAAACAGTGATTGCCATTCCTAACTTCAAATCAGTTGCAGGGTCTTGTTCATGAAATTCAGTTCCAGCCCTGCATGCGGACTCAACATTGATTGGAGATTTACTGAGGATAAGGGGTAATTTTGGTGCTGATGGGAGATTAACTTCTTGAGGTTTTGATGAGAAGTTAGAAATTAATTCCTCAATATCTTCAATGAAAGCATCCTTTTCAAGCGTTATTTTCATTTTTACTACATGGCCATAATCTCTCATTACCCTCTCACATCTTACTTGGGTAACGAATTGGGCAGGCTCCGCCGCGGATCCAAGTTTTCCAAGTAATCGAAGACACTCTTCTGATATTTTTTCTGCTTCCCCTGGGATCTCAGATGAAAAATTATTAGCTGAAATTAGTAGTTCATATCCTCCTCCGGATAGTGATTGCTCGGTTTCGATTTCCACACTTTTGAATCCATAAACATCCCATATTGGTTTGAGGGGCATCGCTACTGGCATTACTGTGCAATTTGTTGAACATATGATAAATCCCGATGTTGGATTTCTCAACATCATCATTTGGTCTGGGTTTATTTCTGGGATTATTAGTGGAACATCAGGCGACATACGGTGTGCTGCAGAGTTGGAAAAAACCTGTTTTCCTGAATCCCTTAGAAAGGGTTCTAATTCTAGGGCTATGTCTGTTGGGAGTGCTGAAAAAACCAATTGAATATTTAATTTATCTAATTGAAACTTTAGGTTCATTTTTTCACATGATAAAACCTCAAGCTCAGGTAGTTGTGGTCTTAATTCAGGTAGATTCCAAGGTATTTCCGAGAGTTGCTTACCCTGTTGTTTTGGAGAACCAAATACAGCAGATAATTCAAACCAAGGATGGTTTGACAAGCGTTGCTGGAATCGTTGTGCCACTATTCCGCTGGAACCTAGTAGTGCCACCTTTGTACGCAAGTTGTCACCTCAATAACTTCGAACAGCCTTTTATTCATAGCAACGTCGGTTATGACATTCTTCAAATACCGTCACTTCTTCGTATCATCATGCCTGAAAATTTCCTTCTATATTTACTATCACTGATTATATTTCTGACTCTTTTAGTTGGCTTTTATTTGATTATTCGTGCAGTTAAATCTTCTAACGTTATTATTCCTGAAGAACCCGATTATATCGAGAGATTCAAAGAACTAGCACCAGGTGCATTGCTTGAAGTGATTGAGCAAAGGAAAGCCACTGTTGAGGAAGCCGTTTTGGAAGATCTTCCATTGGATGAAATTAAGCAACAAAATGCCGATATTATTGCAAAATTCGAGGAATTAGATGGGCTTACTGAACAATTCAGAGAAGATAATGACGCCACTAGACAGACTACAAGAAACCTGAAAATGGCTCTTTCGGGAAACATTGCAGATAGGGGTAATTGGGGGGAGGCTTCCTTCGAATCGATTCTGAACATGTCAGGACTCGTCGAAGATGTCACCTACCACCCTGAATTAGTGCTAACAAAAAGCAGCAAACCATTGAGCCGTCCTGATTTCACAGTAATGCTTGCAGATGGTTCAGCAATTGCAATTGATTCAAAGGCATTACTGGGTCCACTGGTTAGTCTTTATGATCAGGCAATGGAGATTCCGAGTGAAAAGGACAGAAATGCTGCTTTTTCCTCGATTGCAGACAACATTTGGGGTGCCATAATGGACAAAAAGGAGGGTATCAAGCAACGAGAATATCCTAAGATGTTAGAAGAGCACTTTGGAGTGCAAGGCCCATCATTCACACTAGTGTTCATCCCTGGGGATCACATTCTTGCTATGGCTTACAAAAATGACAAAGGTCGAAATACTCATGGACGGGTAAAAGTACCTCTTCAAGAAGCCGCTTATCTCAATGGAGTATTACTTGCAACCCCCACCATGGTCATGGCTCTATTGACCATGATTAGAGATGAATGGGCTGCCTACAAAATAGACGAAGACACTCAGAAGATTCAGGATTTGGCAGTAGAGTTGTATGAACGTCATGTGAAATTTGGTGATAGATTGGCAGGTGTCGGTGACGGTTTGAAAAAGGCTACAGAGAAGTATAATGAAGCCGTAACAGCCTATCAGGGCCCACAAAGTATCCGAAAGACCGGTGAGAATATGATTAAGGCAGGAATTAAGGATAAAGCAGGGAACAAGGAATTACCAGCCCCTTCAGATTCTACCGGTTGGAAGACACCCCCTGCAGTGGACACTTCCAAGTTTGAATCGATTCCGGTTGAGGAAGAAGAGTGAAGTGCTAAAGCCACCAACCCCTCCATGAATGTCATGGATTGGCCATCTAAGCGGGTTTTGGTTACAGGTGGAGCAGGATTCATAGGCTCTCATCTATCCTCTAAAATGGTTGAATTAGGTGCAGATGTGACTGTATTGGACGACTGTTCATCTGGTGATTCAGCCAAAGTTCCTTCCGAGGCTAATTTCATTGAAGGATGTATTACCAACTCGGATTTACGTTCATCATTATTGGACGGAATTGACATAGTCTTTCATTTAGCTGCAATTGCTTCCGTCCCACTCTGTGAGAATGACCCTGTGCGCTCTGATTCAGTAAATCGTCAAGCAAGCCTTGACATCATTCTAGATGCCGGCTGCCCAGTAATTTTTGCCAGCAGTGCAGCAATTTATGGTGAGCCCGTTAGCATCCCCATTAACGAAACCCATCCAATCGAACCATTGGGGCATTATGGTGGCCAAAAAGCAGCCGTTGATTATGCTATTCGCGCTCTTGGTGTGGGCTCAAATCCCGCAACTGCTCTACGCTTCTTCAATGTCTTCGGCCAAGGCCAAGATCCATCATCCCAGTATAGCGGTGTCCTCTCAATTTTCATCGATCGAGCCACCACTAGTCAGCCTCTCACTATTTTTGGTGATGGCGAACAAACCAGAGATTTCATACATGTTTCAGATGTAATTTCAGCACTAATTACTTGTGCTGAATCATTGCTTGAACAAGGCACAATGTCTCCAGCACACGGGGAAGCATTCAACATTTGTACAGGGGTTCCAGTAACACTGAATCAGGTTGTGAAAGTAATTGAAGACAGTATCCAAGGTAATTTAGAATGCAAATATCAAGATGAAAGGGCCGGAGATATAAAGCACAGTAGTGGTGATTGTTCAAAACTCCAAGATATGTTTGATTGGAGTCCAATGATTTCCCTATCCGAAGGCATTTCAGACTTAATTTCTAATTCACAGGACGTCTGAAAAACCTTCTAACAAACAATTTCCTGAAAATTCTAACTCCATCATGTATACTACCTAATTTTGCAGTTCCTATTCTAGTATGATATCTGATTGGGACCTCTCCAATTTTCATTTTGTTGTGACAACAAGCAGCATACATTTCAGCTTCGATTTCGAAAGAAATAGAATTGAGTTCCATTTTTTCAATTGCTTCTCTTCTAAACACCCAGAAACCCGTACATAAATCACTGATAAATCTGCGATAGAGGGCTACTGCGGACCATGTCAGAATGTGATTTCCAACATAATTCACTCGCCCCATTGCCCCATCGTCCATTTTCCCACGCAATCTTGATCCAATGACAACATCGTACTCTCCTTGCTCCATGTGATGTAATAGACGAGGCATGTCCTTTGGGTTGTATGTTCCATCAGGATCTAACATTACCAATGCATCATCACCGCTCCCTAGATAGTGTTCAAATGCCTGACGTAATCCCATTCCTTTACCTAACCCACCTCTTTGATCATATACAGTAATCCCAAGTTTTTTTGCAAGATTTACTGTACCATCAGTTGAATAACCATCGACTAGAACAATACGATAATTCCATCCAAGTTTTCGCAATTCATCTTCAGGAATCATGTCAACGACCACCCCTAGTCCATTCACCTCGTTTCTAGCGGGGAGGAGAATGGTCAGTGTCTTCATTGTTTTACCCATGTCACTCACTCCTTCATGCAACCATCGGTCGCAACTCTACCCAATGAATTCTAATTCCATCATGGTCAAACAGTTTGTCTCCCCTTCCAGTTATCCATAGTGGGTTTATCCAACTGTCACCCCCACCTGATACCACAATTTCTACACTTAGGTTATCAGCTAGAGTGGTTTTTGTAATCAAAGACATTTGTTGCCATCCCCCATTTGTGATAAATTGCCTTCCTTCTATTTCAATCCCATCAACAGAATAAACATCAACAATTAATCCTGCAGGAGCATCAATCATGACATTAATTTTAACAGTTTGATCTCTACTACTTCGGTCGAGTGGTACAGTGAAATCAATACTTCCTTCGCAGATAAAAGGTTGAGAATCTGGACGATTTGTAAGTTGGTCAGCATCAACCATCCACCATGGGTCAGGACGCCATTCACAACCATCATTGCAGTCACCTTCATTTGGATAGAGGAAGTGGCTATTGACGGCAGATTGCATTGTAGGTATATGGTTCAATTCCCACAACCTACTCCCATCGATATCGTTCTTAAGTTGCCAATAAGGAGACTCAGCTAATACTGACCCAAATGTACCGATTGGACTCGTAAGTGCATGCGTCACACCGATTTCCTGTAGAACTGAAACATCGTCTTGTAAAATTGCTGATCTTGCCTTACCTTGATTATTCTCTTGCACATCTACTAATCCGAGAGTCGGAAAAGTGGTAATTCCAATTTCTGGTGATAGGTCATATGGATTGCCCCAATGGCCATCTTCAGTGAAAAGCACAGATCCTTCAGGAAGAGATAGAGTAGACATTAGTTTCCTATCTCCATTTGTCTGCGGGCGCAGTTCCTCATGATTTGATAGTTCAATTAACATACCATTTGCAATACTCAACTGAAATATCACAATAAGGAATGTAGCGACGAGCCAGCGTTTGTCGACTGGTTCAGGTATTTCCATTGGTAACCACATTTTTTCCGAGTCGGATTCTATTGCTTCTGTAGCGCTTTCTGCAATTTCAGAGGCAGAGAGTTCCCGACTTGCTTGCAACATTTCCTGAACAAGCTCTTCACCTGCTTGATCAACCGAGATAGGCTTCTCTCTAGGAGTTAGTTTAACTCGATTTGAAAGCAATATTCCGACAATAATTGCTAATGGTATATGGAAAGCATGGAGGGCCATGCTGTAAAGAACATATGATAGAAGTGTGAGGAACGAGAAAGCAATAATCCCATTCAGTAGATGGACAAGTGAAAATATCCAGTTAAGAATTACCCAAATTGCTAGTAACATAATTTCCATTGTATTCCTTCCACGGTATATTGACCATATTGCTAAACCAACGAGCAATGGACCATTGAAGAGAAGGAGACTGAATCCACCTTGCCAACCATATTCAGAAATTATTGGTTCAGATAATAGACGCGGTGCAAAGGTTACCAAGACAATGTATGATGCAATACAAAGAACCACTGTAGAGGTCATGGCCAGTCTGCTTACAGCAATTTGAGCCCTTGCGCCAAATCGATTGACAATTAGATATGCAGCCAGAAGCGTACCGAGGTATAGCGCACCTGTTGGGTGAATAGCTCCTGTACTAATTACGCATATGGCAAACACGATATCTTGTCCTCTTTTCCTCTCTACCATTGGCCGAATCAGTACTAGAAGGCCTACAACGAGACCTAATTGACTAGCAACCGTTGGGTAACCAGAATCGTGTGCTTTTACAAAAAGAGCAGGAGCAAGGGCCAAGGCTAGCAGAGTAGGGCCACTAGAGCCCCATCTATCAGAAGCCCCTGCAATACCCCATAAAAGGGCTAAAACAGAAAGTTGGCCAACTAGATGAACGGCACTAGCCGGAGTCATTCCTAAAGTAGATTCCAACATTGCTGATACTGCTGGGAAAGCAGGAGGATAAGTCCACTGGCCTTCTGAAATTGCAGGCAACGATAAGTCACCAGTTGTTGCTAATCTATGGGTTAGAGTGGAAAATCCAATCCAATCAACACCATTTGGATATTCAAACAAAAGCAATGGTAACAAGGAAAGTAGAGCAGCAGCAGCAAGTGCGAATGGTAACCAAGATGAGCGAGAAGCCTGTAGGTCTTCAGAGCGCTTATTTTTCTCTTCGACATCTTCTTCCAGTTCAGTAGTTGCATTGTTACTATCTTTCACGTCGTTATCAGTTGTCATAGTTCCTTCTGATTCTACTAAATCTGAATGCTCTTCCAATAATTCCCATTGCGTTAATCTCCTGACTCGAATCACATCTTTTTGCCACATTGCTGCAACAGCTGCACAGTTAACTATTATCAAAAGCACCAACAGCAAACTTAGGTCAAAGTTGCTACTTAGAACAACCATCCAACCTGCTACTCCAAATGTAACAAGTAAAGAAATAGCGGGAATCAACATTAATTTGCGAAATGTATCTGCTAATGGATCTAGTATTCTAATTACGAATAGTGCTGGGAAAAATCCAACGCCAAATAACACTGCAGCACCTGCAATTAGGTGCCAAATCACTGTCGTCAGGTCTCCCTCCATGGACTGGGCAAGGCGCATCACTCTTCAAGTGATGCGAATCACTCTTCCACCGGTTTGAAGTGGTGATGTGAAGTCGAAGTGTTATGGGTGGAACCAATATACAATGGGGCAATTTCCAATTTCATCAAGTTGTGTCCCTACCAGAGGAGTATGATATACTCGATTTAACAAGCGGTGAAGTACCATCACATTCTTCTGAATTTGCGATTGGAAAATACGATGAGGTTCGCAAAGGTTTGTACGAAACTGAACTCTTTGAAGGAGGTCGTTTCATTCACATGGGAATTGACATAGGTGGCCCAGTGGGTACTCCATGTATGGCATTTACAGAATGTGAAATCGCTTTCTTTGGATATAATCCAGAGGATGGGGATTATGGTAATGTCATAATCACAAGGCAAACAATTGATGGTGTTGATGTTTGGGCACTATTCGGTCACCTAAGTGCTAAATCTTTGGAAGGAAAAAGCATAGGTCAAATGTTGAAGCCAGGCGAGGTAATAGGTTGGTTTGGAAATAAAGATGAGAATGGCGGATGGGATCCACATCTCCACTTTCAACTTTCATTGATTAAGCCAAAAACGCACGATCTTCCAGGAGTAGTTTCATTTGAAGACCGGGAGCAAGCCCTCAGAGATTATCCAGATCCACGTGTAGTACTTGGTCCTCTTTACTGAGAAAGGTAGTTCTTTAGATCCCGAATAGCACCTATGGCACTGGGGTCTTTACCTCTTAAGATGGCTATAGCGCAGGAAATCCAATCCATAGCAACACAGGAATATAGCATTGCTTCAAGCAATGAATCTCCTTCACAATGAAGTTGCCAAGCGACTTCAACTTCGACAGAATCCATCATCCAATCCACTCGCTTGGAAATACGTTCATTCATACCGCTCCACGTAAGGAAAATTAGTGCCTGATTCCCACTAGCCTCTTCATCAGTCCATGCTATTATTTCGTTGTGATTCATTTCTGGTAAAGGGTTTGATCTAGCGAAAACTCCGCTATTCTCATTCAGTTGATTTACAAAACGAGTTCCAGCACAATCTAGTTCTGGAGCAGAAACTATCCCAATCTCTCTTCCAAGTAGAGTTTTTGCAATTGAGACGGTCGGACTTTCAGGATTATTTTCAAAGTCAAATTCTTTTACGGTTTCACTTAACCGATTGGTTAATGTTGCAATTTCTTCACTAGGAACAATCCCCCTAGATACGG